>JAEHJW020008770.1_pt3 | contig 69734 bp, 111 predicted proteins | sample 9271431 | NCBI WGS metagenome assembly JAEHJW02 | reverse complement strand
GGAAGTATAAAATTAGTAGCTGGTTCTGACATAGATATAACTCAATCGGGGCAAGACATAACTATAGCAAATACTTATAGTTATAGTCTTCCTAGTACAGTTCTAACTTCTTCTTCTACTTACGTCAAAACATTGCAAGGAGATAGCGGGGCGTTATCATTAGTCGCTGGTACTGGGATAGGAATATCAGGACTTACTATAAGCAATACTGGAATAGTTAATTTGAGTGCGGGGAGTGGTATTAGTGTTAGCGGGAATGAAATTACTAATACAGGAGTGCTTGGGGTTGGAGGGGGAACGACTTCATACTTAACTGGTGACGTTAAATTTGTAGCTGGTAGCGATATAAGTATAACACAATCTGGACAGGATATAACTATTGCTAATACTTATTCTTACACATTGCCAAGTACGGTTTTAACTTCTTCCTCTACTTATGTAAAGACTTTGCAAGGAAGTTCCGGAACTCTTAATTTAACTGCTGGAAGTGGTATAGGAATTTCTGGACTAACAATAAGTAATACTGGAATCATTAATTTGGCTTCTGGAAGTGGAATTAGCGTTAGTGGAAATGAAATCACTAATACGGGGGTTCTTGGTTTAGGAGGAGGAACAACAGCTTACTTAGGTGGAAATATTGAGCTAAAAGCTGGGAGTAGTATTGGTATTAGTCAGGGAACGACTTCCATTACAATAAGTAATACTTATAGTCCGCCCTCTAATATTCTTACTAGTAGCTCAACTTACGTTAAAACTTTAGATGGAAGTAGTGGGGCTTTAAGTCTTGGAAGTGGAAGCGGAATAAGTATTTCGGGACTAACTATAACTAATGTTGGAGTGCTTGGAGTAGGAGGGGGAACTACGAGTTATTTGACAGGAGATATTAAGTTTGTTGCTGGTAGTAATATAGGTATAAGTCAGTCTGGGCAAGACATAACAATAAGTAATACATATTCTTTGCCGAGTACTGTTCTAACTTCTTCTTCGACTTACGTTAAGACATTACAAGGAAGCAGCGGAGCTTTAACTTTATCTGCGGGAACTGGTATTAGCATTAGTGGATTAACGATAACTAATACAGAGCCTAATATTGATTATCCTGCTCAGGCTAATACTTGGAGTGCTCTACAGACTTTCGGGGATAATATTAGTTTTATGGGAGAACAAGTTAGTGGGAGTAGTATTTCTGCTGGGAGTTTTCTATATGACAATGGAACGAATTTCGTTAGGCAGAGTTTAGCCGGAGGAACTGGTATTAGTATTTCTGACTATACTATAACTAATGCAGGAGTTACTTCACTTACCGCTGGAACTGGTATTTCTTTGTCGGGGAGTACAGGAGACGTTACTATAACTAATACTGGGTCTTCTTATACGGCTGGAAACGGAATTACCCTCACTAATGATATTATAGCTATGAGCGGAGATTATACTGGTAATTTCACTTTATCTGGAAATTATCTCCTTAATACTTCTATTTCCACTACTAATGCAACAACTACTTATGCATTTTCCTTTGGAATAAATAGTAATTCTGTATTCAGCGAGGGGGTATATTCTCCGGATGGTAAATCTTTTAGTACTACATCGCGAGAAAATATGACGTGGTTTTTGAAAGGTGGAGTTAACAATAGTACATTTTTATCCGTATCTGGCTTGGGAAATATGACTATAAGCGGGTCTATGGTTTCTTCGAATAAAACAATTTATACTTCTGGAAGTGGAACTTATACTGTTCCAGCAAATTGTACATTTTTAACAGTTACAATAGCTGGGGCAGGAGGAGGCGGGGGAGGCGGAGGAGGACCATATGCTAGTGGGAGAGTTATTTATTACGCAGGTGGAGGAGGCGGAGGAGGTGGAGGAGAAGTTATAATAGTAGAATTTTATACTTCAGCCGGAAATGCATTTTCTTATTCAGTTGGAGCAGGGGGAGCAGGAGGAGGCGCAGGTGGGTTCAGTTCAAACGGTGCTAATGGAAGTAACGGGGAAGCATCATCGTTTAGTGGTTATACTGCAAATGGAGGTTTGGGAGGAACCGGAGGAGAAGATGGTTCAAATGGTTCTGGTGGAGGAGCCGGAGGTGCTGGTGGTTCAGGAGGTAGTTCTCCTTCTATTAATATTAATGGAACTGCTGGAAATTCTGGCCAAAATGACGCAAGTGGTGGTAAAGGAGGTTCTGGTGGATTATCTTGTATTAATGCTATAGGCGTTGGAGGTTCGGGTGGTAACGGATACAAAGGTTATTCTCCGACCAGCGGAAGCAATGGTTCGGGAGGAGCAATCATTATTATAGCTTCATAAGTTTGTTTAAAAATAAAAAAGAACTTTTAATACTTCGAAATTCATAACTCATCATGACTTCGAGGGGAGTTAGAAAAGAATTTGTAATAATCGTAGCAATGTTTATATTCTTTGCAGGATTTTTGATTATATTTGACGAAGTGAGCGTTAGTCATTTTAACAAAGATATGTACCCTATCGTTAAAGCAGAAAGTTACCTTAGTTTAGCAAAATCTTCGGATAATCTTTCGCAGATATATGTTTATCTCGGCGAAGCTAATTCAGAAATTATTGGGTTTAGTGGTAATCCTCAATGGTGGTATGGAACTCCGAGTTCTTCTTGGAACGAAATTAGACTAGACATAAAAACAATACAGTTACAAGTAATTAGTTTTGAAGGTACTAAAAATCTTTCTGGTTTGAATTATTTGTTTGATATTTCGCAGGTTCATTCTTCGGTTGGAACTGTTAATAGTCTTCTGCAAAATGAGTATTATTGGGTTAGTATAGCTCCACTTTATCTTTCTCTCGATATAATTTATATGATTTCGTTAGTGTTGATGATTCTTACGCTAATATATATTGATGATAACAGCAATTATTATAATTCTCCATTGATTTATATTTATTTTGCATTGGTTACGATTTATCTCGGAAATGCTATAGGAATAGCACTTTTATGAGATTAAGTGATTTTCTTAGAAACATTTATAACTACTTTATTTATTACCTGCTATGGTAAATGTACCTGAGTTAAAAAAGCAGTTAAATGAGTCGATGTCCAAAATTTCGAAGAGTTATGAAAGTGCTAAAGATTCTACGTCTCTTATGTATGATAATATTATAAATTCTCTTTCAGTGAATATTAGGTACTTAATGACAGAAATAGAAAAGTTAGAAGAAGAAAATGTGAAGCTTAGGGAGAAAAAAAATGAAGTTGAAGGGGAAAATAAAGAACCTTGTAGTGAATGCTCATAGAGGTTTAATTGGAGACGAAATGTTTGAGTGTGATGAGTGCGGGAAACTTTTTAAAACGGAGAGAGAAATTTTTCTTCATAAATTTGAAGAACACGTAGGAGAGAGTTAGAATGTTCGGTGTAATGACTGATAAACAAATATTAAAGTATATTAAAGAACATAAGCTTATAGCCGTTAATTTTAAAGAAAAAAATTTAACTCCAAACGGTTATGATTTGTCTGCTAAAATAGTTAATTTTACTAGACTTGAGGATGGCAAAAATAATTTCAAAGTAATGACTGATGAATATTTAAAAATCCCGAACAATGTTGTGGCTAGAATGTACTTAAAGTCTAGGTATTGCAGAAAAGGAGTTTGGGGAAGTTTTGGGTTTATTGACGCTGGGTTTGAAGGAGCTTTGGAGTTTACTTTGTTTAATTTTCCGATAGAAGAATTTGCTGGAAATGATAATCCTATACCATTGGTGCAGATAGTATTTGAGACTCTCAATGAAGAAGTAATTGAGAATTATAGCAAAAGGAGTGGTAATTTCCAATTTACTGGTCTTGACTGGGCAAGTTTATAAAGTCTTAAATATATTAATGCTATTAGTTGCTTATGAAAGAAGTAGAAGTTTACGTGAAGAAGGAGTTTGTAGAAGAATTGAAGAAGAATTATCTTCTGTTTATGGAGTTTAATTCTAGGCTATATGGTATTTTCGGGAATTGGAGAAGAATGACTGTATTTGAGCCATTCGTTGGAAAGAGCATTCTTTATGGCATAAATATAGTAAAGTATAAAATTCCCTCAAAACTCGGAATGCTTATAGGAATAAAGAAATTGTGCCTCACTTACGGAGCAGAGAATTTAATTTTCTCAGAAAAGGAAAATGAGTTTGAGGATTATGTTAATTGGAATATAATAATGAAAAAATTGTTTGAAGAGTTTAAAGATTATAATTAAATAGTGGGAATTTCTTGTTTATTTGTTTTTGCCATTAACTCTTTTTGTTTCTTTTTAAGCTCTTCTTGTCTAGCTACTATTTCTTCTATTGACATTGGTGGTTCGAGGGGAATAGTTTTGTAGTGAGCTACTCTTATGCGAGGGTCACAACCAATTTTGGCATTGTATTTTTTCCGAGAAACTCTACAAAAATTATATTCTTCTGATGTTTTGTTTGTGTATTGTGTATAGAGAGGAATGAATTCTCCCGAAACTAGTCCGTAGTTGCTTACTGGTTTAAGTTGTTTGAGAAGATTATAGCTTATTCCAACCATAGTGAAACTTCCAGCGTCAATTTCAAACGTCTTAAAATCTGCAAGCTTTTTGGGATATTCGAAATTTGGCTTTATAGGACTTATTAGAACGTTGCCGTCTAAGCCTCGAACTGGGGCTACTACTACATCGAAATCTTCGAAGTCTTCTAGCATATATTTTATTACCGTATTATAATCAGTCATAGGAAGAGCATCGTGGTCTAACATTATTAGATTTCTTTTAGCTTTCAAAGCTCCGCCTATTATCATACTTCTATTTACGTCCACTCTATTACTCTGAGACAATAGTGGCATTACAGGACTTCCACTCATCCATCTTATTAGATGTGAGTAAAATTGGGTATATCCCAAATGACCGGCTGGCACTCCAATTACGAATTCTTTGCTTTCTAACACCTTCTTAACCATAGCACTTAATAAAAAAGGAGTTATTAAAGTTAATCAAATTCTTTAATAGTTAGTCGTAATTACTTTGAATATGATGGGCAAAGTTACAATTAAGTTAAACGATGATATTATTTTGGAAAAAGAGAATTTAATAGTTAATAGTGGAGTTGAACAAATTGCTAAATTGTTAAATGGATTTAGTTCGGCATATTTTACTTATATGGGAATCGGTAGTTCTAGTTCTTTGCCCTCTTCTACTCAAGTCGCTTTGGGGAATCAAATTGAAATAGTTAAGACTACGAATAGTTTGGGGACTACTAGAGTTAGTAATGATACTTGTAATTTTCAAGGGACATTTAGTTTTAGCACCACATATACTGTTACTGAAATAGGATTGTTTACTTCTTCGACTTCCGGCACTATGCTTAATAGGACACTCATAGGAGCAGTTAATGTAGATAAGACTATAGATTTATCAATAAATTGGCAAATCATCGTCTATTGATTTATAAATTGGGCTCGAATAAAAATATGGAGACTTTTAAATAGGAGTATTTCATAAGGAATTATGGTTAAAGCGTTTCTTTTGGTTACTGAGCTTGGAAAGGTTAAGTCGAAGATTACACAGAATATAAAGATTATAACAGGGCTTGAAATTCTGTTTTTAGCTTTTCTATTCCAGACCGCCTATACATTTCTTTCTTATGGAACGATAGGGTTTGATGTAGTTGCTTTTGGTTTCTTCGCAATTAGTGGTGTAGTCATTTTTGTTACAATTCTGCCTTATATGACTTCATTGTCTGGTGTTTTGGCAGAACTTCAGTCTAAACTAATTTCATCAGAGAATTCTCTCAGTCCAGCAGAGATAGAAAAACTTAAGTCTTTGCTTCCAATTATAGAAGACCTCCTTAAAGCGGAAGGTCTTGTTGCTGGAAATAAAATTGACGAAAGCGCTAGTCCTCCTAAGTAAACAGGAGGGAATACTTTTTAGTTAAGTAATGATAACCTATAGTGTCGACTACTACAGTTAAAGGGTCTGATAGTTTATTTCTTTACGAAATTTCATTAAATGATTACTTACCTCCCGAAGAGGAAGAACATTTTCTTGACGTTACGTTGTATATTGATAGTAATTTGCCGAGACTAGAAGTAGTTACATTACCAAATTATGCTATAATAGATTCGTTTATAAGCATTCTTTCTTTAGAGATTTTGAAGAAGGGAAATAATATTAGTTTTCCGATACTCTCTGAGCTTTTACCTTTAGAGAAGATTGGTGAGGAGCCTATCATTAATAAGGAAGAAGAGTTATTATTTACGGAGAAGAATAACTTTAGTATTTTAATTAATAAATTATCAGAATTCGTTTTTAGAGAAATAGTAGTTGCTAATCAGATAGTAGAAGAAGTTAGTAATTTATTGCTAGAAGAATTATATAATTTAGAAACTGAGTTAAAAGAGGAAGAAATTTTAGACTTAGTGGAAAAAATAGTTTTAAAGTTATTAACAAATTATAAAGAAGATTTAGTTTTTGGGAGTAGTAATACATATTCTATTAATTTTACAGAAAGAACCGAATTTATATTCCAAGAGATTTTTTCTTCAAATCCGAATTTTTCTCCGTTAGAGACAATAATTTTTCTTGAATTGTTTGAGTTTGTTGCAGAGCCTTTCTTCATTGACGAATTGTCACTAAGTTATAGTAAAGTTTTTGAGGTGTCTAAAACTATAAAAAATCAAGTATTATTTTTTGATAAAGTATTCAAAACTCCGGAAATTAATAGTTTGGCTAATTTAGAATTTGAAGAATTTACTTTGTATTCACCGAGGTTATACATTTTAGAGGATTTTAATTTTAGTGAAAAATCAATAATAGAAATTCTAAGAGAGATAATTGGGGTATTGGACTTAGCCGAAATTTATAAATTTTCCATATCGAATTTCGAGACTGACATTATCACTCTAATCGAGGAATTAACGAAGACGATAGAATTCAGTTATAGTATGGGCTTAAATGTTTTAGAGAAGAGTAATTTAAAAGTGTTGATAGAGGAATCGTTAAAGTTCATTTTAAACGAGGAATTCTTAGTTAAAGAATTGATTATGGAGGCGAGTTCTAGTATAAGTTTAGTTGAAAAAATAATCAATAGTTTAAGTATAGTTCTAGAGAATAAATTTTCATTGACGGAGACTATAGATTTTATATCAGAGATTAACGAAAAAGGTGAATTAAGTTTTAATTATTCAATTCAATTTAGTATACTAGATTTCGTTAAGGAGAATTTAGAATTTTATTCTATAGTTTTTGTTCAGTCAGAAGCTTTATTATCTTTGTTTAGCGAGTTAAAAATTTCTGAAATTAAGTCTTTTTCCGTTGAAGTTCCAGAAAAAAGTTTCTTAAGTATTTCAGAGAGTTATAGATTTAGTCCGGTAATTAATATTTTTGGCATAATAGATTTATTGGAGAGTTTCAATAATGTAATTCATTCGATTAAACTTGTAGAAGAGACTTTAACTTTGAGAGAAATTCATTCAGTCGGTTCAGTTTACGTTAGCTTAATGCAATTTTTCCAGAATTATTTTAGTAGCATTGGAGGAGTTTCTTTTAATTCTATATATGACCTAAAAGATTATGATTTAAAGCGGCAGGGAAATGGACTATTTTTGTGGATAGAAAAGCAGGATGAAGATTATATTGGGTTTGGAAATGAGATTTTTGGTAAGTATGTAGTTGGATGCGACTTATATCTTTTCGGAGTTAATACTGATATTATATTGAATAATATAGTAGCAGCAGTAAATAAATTAGTTGGTGATTATGATTCTCAATTTAATTCCGTTGGGAGAGAGGTTATAGTGTGGATTAAATTATTGGGTCAGAGGAATTTTCAGAGGAAAATGAGAGGTGCTACGAAGTATAGATTTGTTTTCGAGATAATGGTTTATAATACTATGAAATACAGTAGGTATGGTATAAATATGGGAGAGGTATAAGGAGTTAGTATGGAATTTATAATAAACAATGATACTAATCATATATTGCCGTCTTCATATTCTTATAAATTATCATTAGCTGGAATTGTTCAGATTAATCAATATGGAAGTAACGTTTATTTTACTATTAGTTCTACTGGGGGTAGTAGAATTTTTAGTTGGTATGAGGGAAACGGAGTTTATTGGGTTAATATAGGTAAGGAATTGTTGATAAGTTCTACAGTTGTTATTTTCGCTAACGTTGGAGGTTTAAGTGAGAATTATTTTAATTCTTCTACAGGTTGTTTTGCTTTACTTAGTACGACTTATGGAATAAATGATACTGGATTTAAGGTATTTCAATTCTATGATAATTTTGTTGGGACATCGTTGAGTAGTTCGTGGACTACTATTACTACTGGTGCGGGAACTTATTCAGTTAATAATGGAATAACAGTCAGCGAGAATGCTTATAGAGTTGATATGAGAGTAGTCACAAAATCGACATATAATAATGGGATTCTCGAAGCTTATATTAATTCACAGAATACAGCCAGTTTTAGGGGAACAGGACTAGAATATAATACAATACTACCCAATAGTAGTGGGAATAATGGACAATATGGTTATAGGTGGATGACTTCTGCTAATGCTCAGCCCGGGAATTTTATTCAGTCAATAGTAAATGGTTCAGACGATACTTTAGTTAGCTTAGGGCACGTTTCCAGTACTTCAAATTATTTCTTAACAGCTGATTGGAATGAGACTGGTTATGTAGCTTGGTTTAACAATCATTCTTCTACCGCACTGTTATCCGTATATAGTAGTACAGTTAATTATAGTTCTACATACTTGGTTATTTATGCTGGTTCGGATGGCAGTAATATTGGTACTATAGGAATTAATTTTATTAGGTTTAGAACTTCATTCGCTAACGAAAGTCCGAGTATAACATTTAAAGCAACGTTTAATTTTGTTTCTGATTTAAGCTTAAGTGGTAGTACAAAAATGGCTACTTATGGTTTTAATTCTTCTACCAATACTTTGTCAGTAGTTCCAGAATCTTTAAATTTACATTCTAGCTCAAATTTTTCGGGAATAATCACGGAGAAAAATCAAATCGCATTATACGAAGGGTTTTTTGATTTTCCGAGCAATGGTATCGGGGTTGTGCCTCCGAGAATTTCTATACTAGAATTTGTTGATTCATTTTTTGAAGGATTATTGCCGACTGAGCATATCTACGACTTAAAAGCTTATGATTTAGTCAGACAGAAGAATGTTGCTGTTTTATGGATTGATGATTTAGAACAGAGTTATATTGGTTTTGGTAACGAAAGTTGGGGAGATTATGTTATTTGTGCTGACGTGTATTTGATAGGACAAAATACAGACGTATTGTTAGACAATATAGTTAGTAATATTCATCGGAGAATAGCTAATTTTGAAGGGGGAACTCCCTCTATAGAGCTTGATAAAGTAGTATGGGTTAAATTAGAGAACGAAGAAAATTTTCAGAGTTCAGTTAGAGGAGCTACTAAGTATAGATTTGATTTTGCGATAAGAGTTTATATAAACGAATTATTTGGCAGACGGGCTTCAGAGATTAGTGTTCCGTTTTATATGAATATTTCTGGGGTTAGTTCTACTAACGTAAGTACTAGCTATAGTAGCACGATATTAGTAAACGTTAATACTTCTTCGACACAGATAAACGATATTATGTTGTCCAATTTGAAAAAAGTTATTTAACTGCTAATTTAAATATTACTAAAGAATATGGTGAAATATGGTTACAGTGCCGAACGGCGTTTTATATTATGCTCCTATCATCCTGAAATATTATTATAATGAGATTGAACCTCACGTAGATGTTGAATCTATGCAAAACATAACTACGACTTATACTACTACGAATGCCACGATGTTAAGCACAACTTATCAACAGCAATTATTTATTCCGATGAATGGGGCATATAGTTCAACTGCTAATTCTACTTGGAGTAATGTAGTTTTCTTTGACGTTGGAGGGAATTTACTTCCTTCGTGGATAGAGAATTTTAAGGGAATAGGAACTGGGGGAACTACAGCTTTGGTTTGGGTTAAGAATGCAGGATTTAATACTAACGTTAGTACTACTCAAATGACATTTGCTAGCACGACACAAGCTTTGGGTAATTTAATTACTGTATATACAACAACGTATAGCACGACAAATGTTACCACTTTCAGCAGTACTATATATATCGGGTTCGAGGATACTAGAAATTTCTTGTTTAATTCGAATGGAACTACAGGATGTAATTACCTATTACAGTTAGGAGTCGGAGGGGTAGATAATGGGAAACAAGTTTTTAATTATTATGGAGGATTTGAGGTTAAAGAAATACCATCTGATTGGTTGATGATGTTTATTTATAAACCTACTTTTCCAGATGATGGAGGAATAATTATTAGTAGTTTGGGAGGTTGGCAAGGTTATGTAACTAGTTATCAGACTAAAATTCCGGAAATTTATGAATGTTTGTTTAATAGTGGAATTTCTAATACTGCCGCTCTAGGAATAGTTCAGAACAGACAAGCTGGAATAAATTCTCAGCCAGTAGATTTGAGTGATACTTCTTACGATAATCCCGTGGGAAATTTAGCTCCAACTTTTACATTGTCGACTAGAGGGTTTATACAAATGGAATTTAATGTTGGAGGTTATTTTGGTCAATGGTGCATAAAAACAAGTAATATGGATAATCATGTTTGTGCTGGATATGCTCAGAATTATCAGAACTATGTTATGAGTCTATATGTTACTGCAAATAAGTTACAAGGTCAAAGTAATTATGGAAACGTTAATATGACTAGTCAGAGTACTAGACAAACTACTGGTATTCCTTTTTTTGAGGTTAATGTTCCCGGGCAAACTGGATTTTTAGATTTTGGAAATTTTAGTGGAACAAACGTTCAGTTTTATTGGATAAGAACGCGACAATACGTGCAAATGCAACCTTCCGCCGTTTTTGGAGATTTACAGCAAAATGCAGTAAAACCCACTTATGTTTTGTCATTCAAGGAAGAACTTGGAGTTGCTACAGTATGAGCGAGTTGCTTCCAGAATATTTAATTTTGAGTTCATATAAATTGAATTTTGTTATAGAGGGATTATTGTTTACAGGAAGTACTACATACCAGCCTTGGTCTTTTACTTTGGTTTCACCATCAAAAACTTATAGTACTACATTAAGTAGATTTTCTACAACAATAGGAACGCCCGATAGTTCCATTAGTTTGATTATAAATAGTCCTTCTTCTGTATATTCAATGAGTGGAATTTTAGTTAGTTCAAAGCCTTCTTCTATTTCTAGCACTACATATTCTACAACGAGCTTTAGTACCACACAGTTAACTTTGACGAATGCATATAATACTTTCGACTTTACTATTACTTATAGATATTCTAGCGTTATTCAAATGCTACAGAATATTTTGCAATTTAACGGAATTCCAGCAGTTTATATGGCTGATGTCAAGAACGTTCAAGTTAGAGCTAATAATCCTTCGGCAGTGTTTGTTATGGATGAAGTTAGTCCAGTATTGTATTGGCATAATTGGGCAGATGAATATAATTTTACTTTGCAAATTTATAATTTGAAGCCCAGTATTGGAGTTTCTCCTAATTTTCAAGAATATGATGAAATAGTAAAAAGAGACATTATGTATGACGTTATAAATTCTAAATTAATTACGGGTGGAACAGTAGTAGGATATAATGCTACGTCAAATTGGTTAGCAATGAAGCAAAAAAGAGGAATAACATACGTTGAATATAAAATAAAGATTTTAGTGGTATATAGTAGTTAGCGGTTAAATAGGATTATATACTAGTTTAAAATAATGATGCATGGTTGATTATACATTCATAGATACTCTGACGATGTTTGAGCACGGGTATAAAGGAATAGTAAGGACTTTGGATGGAGATACAGTTTACATTGACGACCCAGAGAGATTTAAGCAAACTTTTAAGGATGATACAGATAAGAAATTTCGGGTTATAGATTCTAATGGAGACTATGTTAAGCTTGATATAGTTGAAAAAGGTTATGATGAAACTAATGCTAGGTTTAAGAGTTATAATGATTTGCTCCATATCAAAAAATATTCGTATGGAGAAAGTGGGAATGATGCCAGAAAAGAATTTGTTCTTGACGTAGCTATAGATATGGCTCGAAAGAGAGGACTAGATGAAAGAGGAGATAAAGCTATAGAAGGATATGTAATTAGTAAATTTGATTCTATTCAAACTAGACTAGCAAAATATTATGGTATAAATTGGTATAAGTTTGTAAAGGTAGAAAATCCTTTTAGAATTATTATAATTTCATTTCTCAAACACTATTTGCAGAAAGATATAGATAATATTGTTATGTCCTATCAGGAGGGGCTAATAAAATCGAATTATATGAATGATAAGCCCGGAATGACTGATATGCTTAATGTTAATTATACTCCGGTGATAGAAGATGAAAAGGCTATGGTTGATACGGGGGTAGATGAAAGTCTTAATCCAGATTTGTATAGACAAGAGATGAATAGGATTAATGAGATGAAGAGGAAACCTAAAGGAAAGCTTCCAGAGGGAGTCTATCATGATTCGAAAGAACAGCAAAAGTTAAGGTGATGGTATGCCGGAGGATAATGAAAATGCCATGAAGTTCCCAATAGAAATAATTCTTGATATGAAACAAAATCTTGGAGCTTTGACTGGTAAGTTTGACGCTATAGAAGAAAAAGTTGATAAAATGTCTTCTAGATTAGAGAATCTAGGAGAGATTGTAATTCCTAAACTAAATGAGTCTATTTCGAATATTGATAGGAAAGTGGAAGGAAGTTTAATAGAGTTTGATTCTAAGTTGAAAGGTTATGGAATGTCAAACGAAATCTTGCTTAAGAAGCAATCGAACGATAGAGACGATGAAGAAGCAGAAAGTTCAAAATCTAGAGCGAGAATTCAATTTTTTCAGTTTTTTGCATTTTTATTCGCTAATGTTATTGCTAGTATTGTTTCAGTATTAATTATACTTAGGTTTTTGGGGGTGCTATAATGCCAGTAAAAGATATGACGGAGATAGTAGTTAAAGAGGAAGATACTAGATTGGTGAAGGGTTATGCTTCCGTAGAAATTTTAGATAGACAGAGGGATATGGTTCCGGTTGATGCAATGCAGAAGGCTATGTTGAAGTATATGGAAAGAGGAGGACTGATAATGTATGGTCATATGAATAAACCAGTTGGAAAAGTTTTAAGTTGGGAGGTAAAAGAAGAACCTTCTTATGGCGTTTCTGCTGTAGAGATAATAGCTCAAATTAATAAAGGTTATAAGATTGAAGACGAAGTTTGGGATATGATTAAGTCTCATAAATTGACAGGATTTAGTATAGGAGGAACAGCAACCGAGGTTGGAGAAGCAAAATTGGTTGATGGTAGTCAAGCTAGAGTTCTTAAGGCTATAGAATTAAGCGAAATTAGTATAGTCGTAGAACCCGCTAATCAGGGAGCTTTAATTAATGCCGTTAGTATAGCAAAGGCTAATAATGAAATTGAAGTTGAGGATTCTAATATAGATTCGATTGCAGAAAGTATAGTTAAAAATATATTATTCGAAAATGAAATAGTTAAAGGTGAGGTTAATAAAAAAAGTTATCCGTGGAAAAAGTGTATCTCAGACCAGAAGAAAAATGGGTATAGTGATAAGTCTGCTCAGAAGATTTGTGGTTCGATAAAAGCTAAATATGGGAAAGGAGTTGGAATGCTGGATTATAATGAGGATTTTATAATGCATACGTTTATAATAGAAAAGGCAGGACAAAACGTACAAGGCGATTATAAAGCTAGACCCTCGAAAATGTTTATGGAAAGTTGTATTCCAAAAGCTATAGAAGCAGAAAATGGCGATGAAGCGTCTGCCAGAAGATTATGCGGATTTATATTTTATTATCATTTTGGAGGTAGATTACTAGAAGCAGAAGATTGGGCTATGAGTGGAACAATTAGTAATGATATGATTTTGCATCATAATATTCATAGTTATTTTGCTTATCAGCACAAGAGTAATACTGTTAGTGATAATTTAGAAAATGGTAATTTCCCAAGTATAGAGTGGATGGAAAAATGCGTTTCGGGTTATGAAGGTAAAGAACTTCCCGAAAGAGCTTGTGTCTATATTTGGAACTCTCATTATTATAATATTGGGAAAGATGATAATATTGCCGTTCCAATAGTCGATGCTGATATTCAAGCTATGAAATTGTATTTTCCGTCAATTCTAAAGAAGATAGATGTTATGATTGAAGTTATGAAACCTTTTCACGGATTTAAGAATTTTGCGGATTGTATGCATAAGATTGGAAAGGGTTCTAAAAAATATAGTGAAGAGGTGAAGAGAAAGATTTGTGGGAGACTTAAGGCTGATTACGAGAAAGATAATACCATCGCTAAGATTTTTCCATTAAAGAGAGATAAAGTTCCTGATTATGTTAGTTGCCCATATTGCGATGATAATGACTTTGAGGTTATAGATAGTTATATGGTCGGTAATCCTAATCCATTTACTCGTAAAGAGAATAAAGGAATGTTTTATGAGGCGAAATGTAAGAGTTGCGGAAAAACTTCCAGATTTGTCGTTTGGGATACTGGAAACGAAGAAGATATAGAGGTTCAGTTTGAAGACGATGATGAAGATGCGGAAAAGTCGGCTTATATGATTTCTCCTACTGGAAATGAAGAAGAAGATGCTGAAAACGAAAGAGAACGAAAGAGAATAGAGAATTGGCTTAGACAAATAAAAGTACCTAAAAAGTAGTTGAATCTTATAAGTTGCGGTGAATTTAACTTAAAGTTTATATAGGTGTGAATAATAATGCTTTTGTATGCCTAAAAAGAATCCTGTGGAGCAACTTTTGTCTCGAAAGAAAAAAAAGCGTCAGAAGAATAAGTCAGTTATAGCAGTTCCGAGATATGTGGCTTCAACGGAGAATTCAAATGGGCTAGGAAGGATTATGAAAACAGAAAATGAACTGAGGAAGGAAGCTATAAGGAACGCGATAGAGACTAGAATTGCACAGTATAAAGTGAAGAAAGGAGAGGAAGAGCTTGAATTCGAGGAAGAGGAAGAGAGCGAAGATATAGAAGAGCTTAAGGAAATGATTGCAGAGATTCTCGCAATTCTTAGGGGAGAAGCCGAAAGTGAGGCTGCTGCCGAGGAGGAAGGAGTCGAGGAATTTCCAGATGCAGATGAAGTTAAAGCTGCCGTAGCTCTTGTAAAGAAATATGGTGGAGTACAGAAAATTAAGAAAATTCTCGTTTCTAAGGAAGAGGAGAAGCATAAGCCAAAGGAAGAGACTTCTGAGGTTTCTACTGGCAAAGATAAGAGAGAGATTGAAGAAAATGATTTTAAAGATTTCGAAGAGCAGGGAGATGAGTCTCCAAAGAGAGCTTCTGAGAATGTTCTTTCAGAGAAAGCAAATTACAAAAATGAGTATGGTAAGCCTAAAGAGCTTCCCGAAAAGTCTCAGCTTAGCCAGAAAGTGATTCCGCAGGATACTATACCATCAGAGTCTTCGGTTAGTAGAACTACTAGCAAGACTGTAACTGGAAGAGGTATGGAGACCGGAGGAGTTGCATCTTTCGAAAAGGGAGAAGAGTCTAATTCTTCAGCAGTGTTTGATATTCTTAAAGGGAATAAGAAAGCACGTGATATTGCTAAATCCAACAATGGAGGTGTGTTCGGTTGGTAAGAACAAGAGCATTAACTTTTCAGGACATATTGACATATTACGAAGGTAATGCCGCTCAGCCAGCATTTTCGCTCGGTGAGTATCCTAGTATTCAGAAAGCCATAATTAACACTGGTCAGGGACTTGGGGTTTGGAATCCTATTTATGGTGCTCAAGCTTGGTATATGCTTAACACTGAGTCTAACTGGTTTGCAGCTATGCCGAAACTTACGTGGGACAAGTCTGGTTTCAGAACGATTAACGGTTATACTAGAACTGCTTCTACTATGGCTATCAGCGAGACCGCAAGTTTGCCTACGCCTACAATTCCTAACATAAACGTCATAAAAATAACTCCGAAAATCGCTGCTAATACGTTTGAGACGTCACAAGTAACACAACAGTTGGCTTCTGAGTCGATGGATGATATTTATGGTAACCTAGATGTTATCAGAAACTTCTATGCTACAGAGCACGTAAAACTGCTTAACGAACAGATAGGTCAGAAAGCAGTCGGTACTACAGTTGCTACATCAGTCAGCGGTGCAGGAAGATTGCAATTCGAGAGTATAGATAGAATAATTTCATCTTATCCAGAAGCACTTGCAGCCGGATTGACAGCTACTACTACTCCTACCATAAATCAGGTCATTAATCCTTGGTTGGGCGCACTACCTCAGAAGGGAACTGGTCCATCTGTATATGATGCATTCGTTGTTAGTGGAAGCACAGCAATGGAAAAGAATGATAAGGGAACTTTCACAACCGTTTCTGATGCATTTACTCCCGCCAATATAGCAGTTCCTACATTACTTTCTACAATACAGGGAGCCGCGATAAACGGGTCAAATGCTAATGTTGCAATGACTGGTTATAATACCTACGCTAAGGTTACAAATCTGTTTCAGAGCAGGGTAGAATATTTCCCTATGAGTGAAACTCTAGTGAAGTATGACCTTAATGGAATAGAGAGTGGTGAAGGTGTAATAGGTGGTGTGCAGGTTAGTACGGTATTCGGACTTCCACTCATAAAGGCAGTGAATACTCCTTCTAGTAATGGTAAGTTTGAGAATATATATTTCCTCGACACGACTGATACCGAAGGATATGGATATGGTAGGCTCGGAGTTCAGGTACTTAATCCTCCTACTTACATAGAGACGACCAGCAGAGATTTCATACTGCTCCAACAGTTGGCATACGAAGGTATGTATTACACTATCGGAGAAGATGTATGTCGTTTCCCGGGTGCTCAGGCTAAGATTAGGGATATAACAGGATAAAACTAGTTAGTTAAGTGTACTCTAAGGTACACAAATAACATTACTAACTAGCATTATTTTATTTTTTTACCTCTTTTATTTTTGGGGGTATGATTTTTTTATAATTGAGTGATTTTAAGTATTGGTTTGTCTTTTAGTGGTATGGAGCTAAGTATAGCTAAATTTAAAGTTGATATTTTTAAATTTGAGGTTATAGATGAATTTGATGACAATGAAAGGTATGTTGACACTACTTTTAATATTTTCTTAATTCATAAACTCCCGAATGAGTTTGATGGTATGAGGGCATATTCCGTGTTGAATTCGTTAGATAAGTCTATTTCTTCATATGATGAATTTGTAAGTTCTTTAATAGAATATACTATGGAGCATTTTAAGCTTATGACCAGCGCTCTTCACCACTTAATGTTGCAGAAAGTTGCTGAGCAAGAAGAGAATTATAATAATATGTATGGTTAATAATTCAAATTTTTCCATAAAAAAATAACTAAATACTCCGACTTCATTTAGAAAAATGGTTGATAAAGTTATAAAACGAAACGGAGAAGAAGTAAAGTTTGACAGCGAAAAAATTACTAGAGCTATTTACAAATCTATGATAGTTAAAGGTTCGGGAGATTTGAGTAAGGCAAAAGAGTATACAAAATTAGTGCTCGGGAAATTAGAAGGATTCTCACAAATTACCGTAGAAAAAATTCAAGATAAAGTAATTGAGGTTTTAAACGTTGAGGATGAAATTTTAGCAAATATTTATTCTAGCTATAGAGAAGAGAGGAGACTTGCTCGATTTGTGTCTGATAGACTAAAGATTAAGGGCGATCTTAAACTATCGAAGAATAGTTTAGAGATACTCGAAAATAGATATTTGCAAAGAGATTCTAAGGGTAATGTTATTGAGACTCCCCGTCAGTTGTTCGAAAGAGTTGGAAAGGCTATAGCTGTAGTTGAGTTATGTTATGATTATCTTAATAATAAAAAGAAAAGTGGAAATGGTTTTCTATATTTTGGTGAGTTCAATATAAGTAAAGCCGAGAAAGCTTTATCTGACATTAAGAAGGAATTCAAGACAACGGAAAAAAATCCTATTTCTTTTAGTGAGTATGCCAGAAAATATGCTGGAAATGCTATAAAGTATTCTGAGAAATTTATAGAGATGATGTCAAATTTGAATTTTTTGCCTAATACTCCAACATTGATGAACGCTGGAACTGAACTCGGAGGTCTTAGTGCGTGTTTTGTTTTGCCAGTAGAAGATAGTTTAGATAAGATTTTTGATTCCGTTAAAGATACAGCTTTAGTTCATAGGTTTGGGGGAGGAACAGGTTTTAATTTTACTAATCTTAGACCTCAGAATGATTTCGTTAAGAGTACTCAAGGAGTGGCTAGTGGTCCAGTAAGTTTTATGAAAGTTTTCGATGCGGTTACAGAAGAGATTAAGCAGGGCGGAAAGAGAAGAGGAGCTAATATGGGAATATTGAGATATGACCATCCTGATATTATGCAGTTTATTTCTATAAAAGATTCCAATAATACTAAGTTAAAGAATTTTAATGTTAGTGTAGCTGTAGATGAAGAGTTTTTTGAAGCTCTTCGTAATGATTCGTATATAAAAATGTACTCTCCGAGATATATTGAGCCAGTAAATAGACTAAGAGCAAGAGATTTGTTTGATGCTATAGTTACAAATGCGTGGCAAACAGGAGACCCGGGTTTAGTATTTTTGGACAGAATTAATAAAGATAATTATTTGGTTGGTTATGGAGATATGGAAGCTACAAATCCATGTGCAGAACAAAGTTTGCACGATTATGAATCTTGTAATCTCGGCAGTATAAATTTGTCAAAATTTGTTGATGCTAATAAGAACTTTAAATTCGATGAGTTTAGGGAAATTATTAGGCTTGCAGTAAGGTTTCTAGATAATGTGGTAGATATAAACGTTTTCCCCACTTCTCGTTTTAGTGAGATGAATAGAATAAGTAGAAAGATTGGTTTGGGAATTATGGGATTTGCAGATATGTTAGTTCTTATGGGTATAAAGTATGATTCCCTAGAAGCATTGAATATGGCAGAATCAGTAATGAAGTTTTTGCAAACTGAATCGTATAAAATGTCCGAAGAATTAGCTATAGAAAAGTATCCATTTCCGAATTCTACTGAGAAGTTTAATGGTCCTATTCGAGGAAATAGGTACAAGAGTAATAGTATTAAGACTTTGAGACGAAATTCTACGGTTCAAAGTATTGCTCCAACTGGGACTATTAGTATAATAGCAGATTGTTCTTCGGGAATAGAGCCTTATTTTGCCTTAGCATATAAGAGAAGTTATAATTCTATGGGAGTGAAAAGTGGGACTTATATTCTTATCGAGAAGAATAAGTATTTGGAGAGAGATTTAATAAAAGAAGGGTTGTATAGTGAGACGTTAATTGATAAAATAGCGGAGACTGGGAGAATTGGAGACTTGGAAGAAATACCTCAGCATATAAGAGATTTGTATGTAACGTCTCACGAAATTTCACCAGAGATGCATATATTAATGCAATCAGTGTTTCAAAATTACTGTGATAGTGGAGTTAGTAAAACTATTAATTTGCCTCATTCTGCGACAATAGAAGACGTGAAGAAAGCTTATCTTATGGCTAGGGAGTTGAATTGTAAAGGTATAACCGTATTTAGAGATGGAAGTAAAAATGTTCAAGTTTTACAGACTCTTAAAGAGGAAAAGAAGGAAAATAGTAATATTAATTTAGTTCCGACAGTAGTAATAGACCCTAATACAACTTGCTCTCACGGGACATGTGACCTATAATTGCATAAGCTTTAAATATTAATTTAATATTGTGGTGCTATGGTAATTGATACAGCCGAAACGAATACTCTAAATGCACAGTCTTACTTTCCGAAGGTTATAATAGGGTCTGGGTCTTTTAATAAAGCCGCTTCTGTAATTTCTACTACATATATTACAGAATCTACGGGGAACGTTTATATAAAGGCTTTTCAGACTGGAGCAGATGTCGCTTCCGGAGACGGTAGTATTACGGTTAAGGCTGAAAATAGTTTTAATGCTCAGTTTAATGTTAGCACTACATATTCTACTACAAGTTTTATTGGAGGGGCTGGAATCGTTTATGCTGGATTTAATAAGACTTATCCTATAGATTCCGTTCTAACAATAACAGTTACAGCTTCGAATAGTACGACTGCAACAGTTAATTATACATTCGAGCTTTCCGAGCTACAGACTGGTATTTATCACTAGAGATAGTTAGATACTTTTATTTAATCTTAGTTTGAAATTCATTTTTTAATTTCAGAAACCTAAGAGAGAATATGAGAGGTATTTTAATTATTAAGAAAAGCTTTGAGCGACCATTAAGTTTAAGATATAGTTTGTTATTCTTTCTTATGTTATACTTAGATATAGACTTCAATATAATATCATATATTAAAGAGGTGAGTTAATTGCCGTTTCAGTGGAATGGAGGAACTACTGGAAATTATTATGTTACTTCTGATGATGTGTTAAAATTCTTGAAGATAGATAGTTTGTATACTTCTACTACTCAGTATAATTCTGATGTTTCTTTGCTTAATACCATTATTATACCTCAAGTTTGTAGTTATATAGATACTATAACTGGGCAGACGTGGGGGAAGGTATTGAGTGATGTAGAACTTTATAGTATTGGAAAACCAGCATATTTAGGTTGGTACTTAGTCGGTGCACCCGTTTATTTACAACATTTTCCAGTTATTCCCGCTAGTAGTACACATACAGCAGTTCAATTAGGAATTTGGAATGGAACTCAATATTCTAATTGGATTGGGACTATGGTGGAAAATAGGTGGGGTAGTTATTGGTTTGATACTGAAAATGGAATTTTGTGGATAATAGGATGGTATTGGTATATGGGTTATGAAGTGAGAATACAATATTATTATGGTCATAATACTAGCCAAACTCCATATATGGATGGTCAGATTTATAATTTGGCTTTATACAAGAGTTCGAAAATGTTTCTTGATAACGAGCGTTATACCGCTCAGGTTGCAGAAAATGTTGGTGGAATAGAAATGGGTAGATTTTATGATTGGATTAGTGATGAAATAAAGAAATTGGAAGATGCTGTTCTCGGATATCGTACTTTGACACGCGGTTGGATTTCATGAAGTTGGATAACGTTTTATATCATATTATGATAACGAGGAGATGACGGAGGAAGAAGATGCCAATAGTGGGAAATCATATAATCGTAGATTTCTATGGAGTAAATTCTCATTTATTGGAAAAGATAGTTCCTCTTAAAGATATAGTTGAAAGAGCGATAGATGCAGGTGGACTTACTAGGATTTCTTCTGATTATTTTCAATTTTCACCTATAGGAGTTAGTGGCATTGTTTTAATTTCCGAAAGTCACGTTAGTTTTCATACGTTTCCCGAACATAATATTTTGACTTTAGATTTGTATACTTGTGGAGAATTTATAAAGTTGTTTAAGACTTATGAATTATTGGTGAGGAGTTTAGAGCCCGAAAAAATAAAATTTACATTTTTGGAGAGAGGGGAGTATAATGAATGAAGATGATAGTAGGGCTTTTCATAGAGCTTTATTAAAGAAGGTTAGGGAAGTTCTTTATGGTATATTGGAAGACGAATTCGGAGAAAAAATTAGTTATGATGCTGAACATACAGCTATAGTTATAGAAGATGTTTCCGTTGAAGAAGTAGAAGAAGCCTTTCGTAAGCCTTCGTGGAGAAAGAATTTATGGCACTAAAGTTTATAAGGTAGCTAATAATGATGGAGTGTTATGGCAACACCTTTAATATTTCCAGCATCCGTTTTTCAAGCTTCATTCGGTCAAGAGACTTCATTTGGTTCTGGTACTGGTAGTACGTTGGGAGTGTTGGGGGTTCAAATGTCAGTTGAAGACTTTAAGCAAGATAATCAATTTGAGGCTTTATATAGACTTGGAAGTAGGGCTGCTCAATTATTTTATAGTAAAGGATTGGTGGTAGATGCTTCAGTTAAGTTTACAATGGCTACTGACAACAAAAGTTGGTTGAATTTGCTTCTTAATTTAGTTTCTACTACTTCCGGAAATTATTGGACAGTCCCAGATAAAGTAGGAACTTTGCCAAGTTCTTTTATGGATTTGCAAGATGAAAATAATAGGTATTATATAGCTAAAGGATTCGTAGTTGATAATGCGAAATTTTCTTTTGAAGAAGGGAAAACCTGTGATGTAGACCTTACTATGAAAGGTCAAACAGTTACTTATCAGTCTTCTACTGCTCCCATACCTTCTACATTTAATTCAGACGGGACTTTGAATTATCCAATAAATTTTACAACGTGGGCTAACGTTCAAGTTGTATACAATGGTAATTACGGAAGTACTACGTTTGGTGTTCAGCCTATAAAAGACCTTAGCATATCAGTAAAAAACGACCTTCAATTCTATTATGGACTTGGTTCTATAGAGTATGTAGGGTTTGTTCCGCAAAAACTCGATGTTAGTGGGAAATTGGATATATTGCACGATAGTAAATTAATCGAACATATTCTTACAACAGCAGATACAGAAAGTAGCACCAATGCTTATACATTGATTTTGACTGTTGGGAGTAATTATGGAAATCCTTATACTATCACTATTGAAGGTTTGTATTGGAGTGATGGTAGTATGACGTTTAAACCAGTAGACCCGGTTGTAGATGAATTTAATTTTAAGGCGAGAAACATAAAAATATCGTAAGGTGAAATAATATGAAAGAAGAAATTGTTGAAGTTAATGGAAAGAAAATAAAGGCAACTATAAGAGAATTGACTTATGGGGAAGTATCAAATATTTTGCAAAAGTGTTCGGAAACTAAAGTAATTGGTAGCGTTATGACTTCCGATTTAAATATTTTTAAATTAAGAAGTGAAATTACTATGTTGGCTGTAACACTTAGTGAAGGAAAGGTTGGGAATTTGCCAGCAAAGATTGGTAGACACTTGGAAGATATAGCTTTAGAAGAAAGTGGGTTAGATGATGGCTCCTTTCGTGAAGATACCCCAGTCGAAGAAAAACGAGTGGGAAGTTGAATATATTTTTGCGAGGGACTTGCATATTAGTGGAGAAGAATTTCATCGAATGCCTCTGCGGAAAATAAAATATTTTATTAAGCTATTGAAGGAAGAAAAGGAAACTCTAGAAAAAAATTTACCTAAATAGAAATCTTTATATAACTTTTACGGATTCCTTACTTGATATTTATGGCTGCTGGAAATGAAGTTGGGAAATTTATAGGAGCTTTATTTATAGTGTTGTTTTTTGCTTCTGTATTTTTTGGGGTTATTTATTATGTTCCGAGATTCGCTTATAGACTATCTAGGGATTCTCCGAAATTGAATTTCGTTATGTTGGTTAGTTGGTTGATTTCTCTTATAACACTACTGATTTATGTTCATAATTTTAGTTGGATAGGATTGTATTTTATGATTTATATATTCCTTTTGTTCGTTTTGTCCAGTATAGCTTCTCTTTATGGTATAGTTAAAAGATATAGTAGTAAAAATGTTGGGTGGAGTTATCGTAGTAATTCAGAGTTTTTAGATTCATTATATTTTGTCGTAGGAATATTTCCAATTTATTTGTTTGGGTTAATGAGTTTGAGTATTAATTCTTACAGTGGACTTGCTGCTGATATTTATTATACTTTGTTAATGTTTGGTATAATAGGAATAAGTTTTGCTACTCTTCTTCAACTCATAGACAGTGGTTCGGAGAGTTATAAAAAAAGCAAAGTTTCTAATACTCCTGCATAAGGTTTATAATGCTCTTTATAATAATAGTTAATGGCTCAGAAAGTTCAAGTAAAGATTTCTCTCGTAACTGATGCTAAATCTTTAGACCCAGTTAAATCTCAATTAACTAAAATGTTAAGCTCGGTCTTTACTGAGGAAATAGTAAAGGGAGTAGCTTTAATTGGAAGTTCTTTGAAGAAGGCGATTACTAGTGGACTTATGAAGCCATTTGAGTATTTGGCTTCTAAGTTTCCGAAAATAGGAACTGGATTTGCTTCTTCCATAGAAAAGGTTTTTAGTAAATTTGCTAATCTTAATTTCGTTAAAAAGATTGGAGCCTCTGTATCTGGTTATTTTAAGGCTCCCGTTAATCCTTCAAGCGAAAGTTCTCCTAGCAGAGGTAAGCAATTACTAGGTGGAGTATCAGCAATAGCTGGTGGAATTATAGGAATTATAACTCAGCTTAAACCAGTGAAGGCTATATTGGGGGCGATAGGTAGTATATTTGAGTTGATATTTTTACCAGTAGGTCTTATATTAATGGCATTCTTAGCTCCGGTTTTAATGGGATTAGCTCAACTTATAAGCAGTAAAACTTTTCAGGGTATATTAACAGGAGTTATGAAATTCGTTACCTTTATGTTTACTTTGACTCCTCAGAAGATAGCTAATGCTATAGGAGTTTTCTTTACTAGGTCGATTACTTATATAGGAGTTGTTATAGGAGCATTACTCGATATTAGTGGAATTACTAAGAATTTTCGTAGCGATTTCAACATCTTTAGAGGAGTAATAATAGCAATAATTCAGGGATTAGTATTTTTGTTTACAAAATTTCCTCAGCAAATAATCGGAGGATTTACTTCCGCGTTTTATAATGGTATAAATTATTTGATTCAAGGTATGGGAAATATAGTTTCGAGTATAATAAACGCAGTTAATCCCGCTTCTTGGATTTCTTCCTTGCCTCATTTGGCAAGTGGGGGAGCTATAGTTTCTAGCGGTTTAGCAGTTCTTCATTCGGGAGAAACAGTTATTCCAGCTAATCAGAGTTTTGGAGGACATACATTTAATATTTCTATACACGGAGGTAATGGTATGCAGTCTCCTAGAGATTTTGCTAATCAGGTGATGAATGAAATAGAAAAGAGAACTGGGAGAATACAGAGATGGTAACGACTAGTTATTTGATGAGAATAGACGAAACGATAGCTAGTAATTCACAGTATTATAATAATTCGTCTTATGACGCTTATGCTGCATTAGGTTCTAGTTATGAGCATTATCCATTTTATTCTAATTTCTTAGGTTTGTCAACTAAATATGTGGCAAATTATGGTTTAACACAAATGCCTATTCCAACTCAGAATACTCCCTTTTTGCTTAATTTTACTGGTCCTTCTTTATCAATAACACTAAATTGGGATACTATAAAGCAGTCAGATGTAGCATTTTTGCTTCAATATTTTACTACAGCTAATCCTTCCGCTAGAATTGTTTATGACGTTACTGATGTTTGGGGAGCAGGAAGTACTACTAATAACGTTGTTACTGAGAAATATAATTTTGGGCAGCAAATACTCGGAAGTACTTATTTGAGGTTTAATGGTGTAGTTAATGATTTTAGTATTCAGGAAGATGCTGGCGTTATTTTATGGAAGTGTAGTATGTCGATATTTATTGGAGAAGTGTTAGGGTAATGGGTTATACTACTTTTAATTTTTCGAAGGCACTTCCTGATGGAACTTATGGAATAATAACTGGTTTTATAAATGGAGTGCAAAGTACTTCTTTTACAGCTTCTAATAGCACGACTACTGTGGAAGGCTATTTTTCTACTTCGTCTCCCATACATTATCCGATTAGTATTGAAATAAACATTAATACGAATAAATTTTATTCTACGACAAAAGTTTGGCTAGTAGAAGGAACTACTTATTTGTCTGGATTTTTAGCTGGAAGCGGAACTACTTTTGCAGTACATTCTTCGTTCAAGGTTCCTTCTACTACAGCACCAGCTTTCCAAACTAGTACTTATTACACCAATAATATGTATGTCGGAAGCAACGTTTGTTTCCAAGTTCAAAATGTAACTGGAATTGCAACATTTTCTACATCTTGGGCTGGAACTACTTTTCACGGCACGACATATTGTTACGTGATTAAAAGTCCAAAATCGTTTTATGCTGCTACTGCGACAGTAACTAGTGAAAATACTACCAGTAGCACTCAAACAATTTATCAATCTTCTCCTTCTAGTTCTTTAGGCATTAATGTTTCAGAAAGTACGACTTTAACTATAGTTGGGCAAGATTCAGGTTCTAAATTTTCTATAGGAGTTTTGAGAGATTTGTCTTCTACTTTTAATTATTATATGTATTATTCAGATTTAAACGGAACAACTTTAGTTAATTCGTCTACTTTGTCTAGTGATAGTTCTTCTCCCTCTCAGAGTTTTATTATAAGTCCGGTTACGTCTCCAAATGATAATTCTTTGGGGGAATATTATTTTAAATTTGCTTATGAAGATTCTTATGGTAATTTTAGTACTAGTTCTGTTTTTTATGTAAAAATAGTTAATATTTTTGCTGCAATATTAACAGTAGCATCTACTGGGGAATTAGCTTTTTCCACTTCTTCTACTAAATGGTATTATGTATCTCCGTTAGAAAATCCTCTCTTTTTGACTTATATTCAATGGAGACAGACGGCTATAGTTCAAACCAATTTTTCTTATGCTTTTTATTTAAATAACGTTTTGAGTAACAAAATATTAGCTTCGACAGTAGTATTATCTTCTGAGAATCCTCCCGTTTATCAATTATTAGGAGCAGATTATGTTAATAAGGTTAATAACACTACTTATGTATTTTCGGTTATGGCTAATAGAATAAGTACAACTCCGAGTTATTCTACTTCTAATTTAATAGCTTTGTATTGGAATGACCCTCTCACCGTGTCTATTTCTACAACTTCTGTAGAAATAACTGCCGGAAAGGCTTTTAGTACTACTTTAAAAGCTCAGGGCTATGGTGGAGGAATTTCCACTCAATATGATTATTCTTGGTTTAAGAATGGAGTTAAAACTGGGGTTACTACTCAGACATATAATATCAGCACTACCAGTAACGTTGGAGAAAATTATACTTTATTTGCTTTAGTAGAGTCAGTAGAGACGAAAGAATCTTTATCGACTTCTCCCGTTAATGTCGTAGTAAAATCCCCAATAAGCGTTAAAATTAGCCCTTCTTCTTTGAGTGGAGGTTTAGTTGGAAAGTTGTATACTTTTTATTCGGAGATTAGTGGTGGAGTAAGTCCATATACTTATTCTTGGTATTATAGTACTACTAGTAATATAGTTGGTACATCTCCTAGTTTAAATTTTAGTACTACTGTTATAGGAAGTAATAGTTTAGGAGTTATAGTTACTGACTCAAATGGAGCTAAAGACAACGTTTCTATTTCCGCTACTTTTTATGATTATCCAATTTCCACATTATCTGCTAACACCGTTGCAGTCCTGACAAGTTCTACAATTACGCTTACAGATACTTCACAAGGAAGCGATAGTGAGAGATTTACATTTTATGTTAATGGGAAATCGGTTTCAACCATCAGTGATGGAGTTACTGCGAATTTTAATTTTAGTACTACATTGGCTGGGACTTATACTATTTATTGTCAGGTCGAAGATTTAAATACTTTAGTACTTCAAAATAGTAATATACTTCAATTAGAGATTTTTGCATCAGTAGGAGTAGATATAAGTTCTCAATATTCTACTACCGTAATTACTACGAACAATATTTTTATGGCAACGGGAGTGGGAGGTTATCCACCTTATCATTATACTTGGTATTATAATACAAGCAATAGTTACTCGGGAGCTATTAAGTTTTCATCAACTCAGAGTGCTAATTTTACTACAACAGTAGCTGGAACTTATTATGTTTTTGCTCATTTAAGTGATTCGGCTTCTTCTCCTTCTTCCGCAAATAGTTCTATTAAATCTATATTAGAGGTTAATAAACCATACGCAATCATAAGCGGAGAAACTTCTAGTAATGCTAAGATTTTGCTTACTTGGACTTCTGATATTATTGGAGGAAGCGGGGATTATTCTTATACTTGGTATTTGAATGGTTCTACCGATACTTCTAACGGAAATTATACTAGTTCTACTTTTAGTACTACATTTAGTACTGACGGAACGTACGTGCTTAATTTGGAAGTTTATGACAAAGGTTATCATTATAATTTGCCATTGAGTAATACTTTAACAATTATTATATCAGCAGCAGCTTCAAAAATCCTTAATATCGAAGATACTTTAACTATGCACGGCTATATCAGTAGTATAGAATATTCTCCTATTCCTCCAACTTCTACGACTTCCTTGCCATTTACAGTTTTGGTGAATGGTAAAGACGTTCACGCGATGAATATTGTTTCTGAGAAAAATATAGACGTTGCGGGGGAATTAGATTTTACAGTAGTAAAGAGATATATGTATAGTACTACAAATGGAGTAGTTAGTTTTATGGCTGTTGGAGATTTAGTTGAATTTTATTTATATAATACATTAGTTTTTAGTGGAAATATTCAGAATATAAGTATGAAAAGTAATATGCAATATGACATTCAAGCTTATGATGCTTTATATTACTTAGCTGGAACGAGATTCGAAGCTAATATTGGGTCACCTTATAATCCTCTTGATTTAGGAGGTTTGTTTGGGAAATTAGTTAGTTATTCAACATTAGCATATAATTTTACTAAGACTGGCTATGGAGGATTTTCTGCTAATATTTTGAGTAATCAGTCCGTTTATTATCAATTTTTACAGTTGGCAACAATTTTAGGTTATGGTACTTATGTTGATAATAATAATACATTACATTTGCAACCTTTAATAGGAACGACTTCAACTACATTTACAGAAAACGTTAATTGTATTTTCAGCACTACTTTAAACGATACTAATTACTTTTATAATACAGTTAATCTTATAGCTAATTCTAAACAGAGTATTGACGTATGTAGTACTACCAACTTAATAACAACATGTGAAACCATAAGTACTACAATTTTGAGTACTACAATACTATCTACAACTATTACTGGAGCTTCCGCGACTGCTAAAAAGATAGATTTAAATTGGCTTAGTGTAAATGGAGGTGGAACGTGGATAGACGGAAAGAGTGTGTCATTAGAGAGTTTAGCTGATATAGCTTTAGAGAGATTCACAGAGGGATATAGAGAAATAAAAGTTTGGTATAGTTTAAGTGGGGCTAATGCTACTACATTTCTTAATATAGGTTATAACGGGAATATTACTGCGAAGTTCGTAGATGGAAGAAATTGGACTAATCTTTTTATATCTAGAGTTACTATAAATTCGACAGGAATGTATTTGACCTTAGTTAATTTCCCGAAAGATATTTGGAGTCAGATAGACAGTATTACTTCTCATCCCTAATAATCTTTATATATTTCTTTCTAATACCACCATTAGGGATTACAAATGGGAAAAGTAATAGAGTTTGAAGCACCACCGAGAGACGAAGACGAAGAGCAGTACGTAAAACTAGTAGAGGTTCTCAATATGCCAATAGTTATTGAGTCTTTCTTCACAGAAGAGGCTACTGGGACTAGAGGAAAATACGAATCTCTGACTATGGTAACCGATAAGGGGACAATAAGAACTGGGGCGAAGGTTCTCATAAAGCAGATTAAAGCTAAGAAGGACGTGTTCGATGCCGGAGACAAGCTTAGGGCTGTAATAAAGATGAAACCTTCTAAGTCTGGCGGAACTTATTATTATTTCGACCATCCATAATTGAATTGTTATGGAATGGAGCGAATGTCTCTCCACTAAAGATTCCAAAATTTTTTTAGTGAAGGGAACTCTTAAAAATTATTTCGTTACTATTTTTTATGGCGAGTGGAGATGCACTTGCCCATCTTTTTTATTTCGTGAAGGAGATTGTAAACATATAAAATCGTTAAAGGAAGACTTAAATATTACAGAAGAATCAGAAGAAAAGAAGGAAACATTATGATAACTAGTTATTTAGAGGGAATTAATCGTTTGTTGGGCGAGGGCTATGATGATAAAGAAATATATTCTTTGTATGGAGAGCCGAATGTTGGTAAGACTACATTTCTTATTGGAGAGGTTGCGAATTTTCTTAGTAAGGGATATAGAGTAGTTTGGGTTGATACTGAGGGAGGATTTTCCGGAGTTTGGAATAGATGGTTTCCAATTTATAAAGAGAGGTTTAAGGTTAAGCCGGAGGAAGAAAAGAATTTTATATATCAAAGAGCTTTTACAGTAGAAGAGTTTGCTAGGTTTTTTGGTTATTCGGCTTCGGTTGATTATGATGTCAAAAAGACGAATGTTCTTTTGTCTGGAAAAATTACAAATAAAACAGATTTGGAAGATACTATTTATGGTAAGGTAGGTAGGCTTAGAGGTAAAGTTGCCGTTATTATTGACAGTTTTTCTTCTCCAATAAAATTGCAGTTTACTGGGAGTGTTCAGAATTTTAGTGGAAGGGCTGATGCTGAGAGTATAATGATGCTGTCATTAATGCAATATATGGAGAAAACGAGTGCCTTTGCAATTTTGACTAGTCATTCTAGTAAGAATCCAACAGATATTTATCATAGTAATCCTACTATGCGAGGAGGCAAAACGATGCAATACTATAGTAAGCATATATTGTATTGGGAAAAACCATTGAAGAAAATTTGGGTAGATTTCAGAAAGATTTCAGCAGTTAGAACTCCTATAGCAAAAGATTGGGATTTGTTTTCTTGGGTTAAGATAGTTGGGAATACTGGAATGATAGATACTACAGAAGAGGAATTGAAGTCAGAAGCATCTCACGAAGAGGGATGATGAATTATACAATTAATACTCGAAAACTTCGTTTAAAGAAATTTAAATTGGGGGTAGATAAAAATCATAACTTCTGATGAATTTAAGGTTACTTTTTCGGAGCAGATAGAGTTTTGGTGCAGAGGAAAGGACAAAATATTTCCTAGAGAGTTAGGACTTAATAGAAAAGTCATTAAGAATGAAGAGGAATTATTTAAGTTTTGGGAAAACGTAGATGAATATATGTCTATATTTAATCTTCGTCAAAGATTCTATGAAGAATACGATACAATTTATTTGGACATAGACGGAAAAAAAGGCGATACTCCCGAAGCATTTGCTAAATTAAAATCAGTATATAGTAAATTTCCATATATTAGTAGATGTTATTATAGTGGAGTAGGTTATCATTTGTTTATTGATTTAATTGTTAATATAAAAGGAATGCGTTCATATAAGAATTATGTTAGGGAATTAGTTCGGAAGTATAAGTTAGAAGAATTTTTAGACAGTAGTTGCATAGGAGATTATAGTAGAGTTGCTAGAGTTCCTAATTCTATAAATTCGAAGAGTGGAAATAAAATGATTTTAATAGATTTGAATTCCATAGCAAACAGTAGTAGTCACGAACAATTACTTAAAGGAAAAATTGGAGTTTCTAGAAAATTTACATTCGAGGAGTTAGGTTTAAGTCCTAAAGATATTCTCGTTACAGAAACAAAATCGGTTAAGAAAGCTTCTGTTAGTTGGGAAGAAAAGTATGGAAAGAATTATCCTCCTTGTATTACTAATAGTATAAATTTTCTAATGGAGGAGGGAGAACTAAATCATAATGAAAGATTGCATTTAGCTACTTTTCTAATAAATATAGGAAGAGAAGACGAATTGAGAGAGGTTTTGAAATTTGCAAATGACTATAGTGAAAAAATTACTGATTATCAAATTGAGTATTTAAAGAGTAGAGAAATGGTTAGTTTTAGTTGCGATAGAGTTGAAGATGATATATGCAGTTATGTTGGGAGAAAGAAATTATGTCCGTTTTATCCTTCAGTTAATGTGTCAATAAGGAGACTTAGTAATGAAATTAAGTAATGTAGTAAATTTGGTGTATGACAGAGAGAAAAGAGATTCCGTAAACGTTATGTTTAATGATGGTGAAATATTAACATATAGGTTTAATCAGTTGGAATTGCCATATTTTTATTCAAACGTGGACTTCTTAAATTCTGGTATATTGAAAGAGGATGAAAAAAAATTTATAGTTAGTTCTGAGTATGTAGAAAAAGAGACTTTGACTGATAATGGTTTTGTTAAAATGCCTTTTTACAAAACAGTTGTAACAAATCCGTCAGAAGTTGGGAGATTACGTTACAAGAGTTCATATTCTGCGGAAGGAAATATTCCATACTTAGAAAGAAGACTAGGAGCCGATGGCATAGTTAATTTTGTTTCGAGGTTGGAAAATTATGCATACATTGATATAGAAGAGCAAAAAGGAAAAATCACATTAATAGGAGTAATTACGTCTTCGAGCGATGATTATTATTCTTTTTTAAATTTGGAATCATTTTTAGAATTTGCCGTAGAGAATAAAATAACTGCTATTTTTGCTTGGAACGGTGATGGTTATGACTACGGAAGAATGGAAAAAGATTTTTACAGAGTTAATGATTATAATTCTAAGCTGAGATGGAATGCCTTATTGAAAATCGATGCTATGGTTATTTATGCTAGGTATATGCAGAAGAAACTTATGAGTTTAAATGCTGCTGCTAAGGAAGAAGGTTTGGGAAGCAAAATGATTCTTAGCGGGAAATTTGATGGAGTTGGAATTGATGAATTACGTAAGTATAATGAAGTAGATGTTAGATTACTAAAGGGAATAATAGAAAAGACAAAAATTCACCAGCTAATGTTTGACATTAGTTCTCGTTCTGGCATAATTCCAAACGTAATAAGTCCGACTAGACTTGCTGATAATTTCTTTATTAAGCTATTACAGCCGCAGGGAAAGATTTTATTTGATTATGATAGAAGACTGCTCGGGGAAATAGAAGGAGCTACTATAATCGAAACAAAAGCTGGCGTACATATAAATTGTGCAGGTATTGACATAAATTCTCTTTATCCTTCGGTTATAATTAATAATTCATGGAAAGGTCGAGATAAAGAAGTTTGGGAACTTATTCAACGGTTTATACGAGAGTTTATGAATATGCGTAAAGAAGAGCAAAATTTATATGCCGAGACAAAAGATGAAGTGCATGACATAGCCCAAAAAGGTTTGAAGGTTATGACAAACAGTTGGTGGGGAGTTATACAGAATAAGTATTATAGATATGCGAATAGTGATATGGCTAATTTTATTACAGCAATCGCTAGAGAAATAAGGAAGAAATTGCAATCTTTGGTTGAAGTATATGGATTCACAGTTATACTAAGTGATACTGACAGCGTTTATGTAAGTGACATAGACGAAGAAAAAGCTAAGAGTTTGGTTAATATTATCAATAAAAATTTATATCCTTATCAAGTGAAGTTAGAAAAATATTTTAAAAAGATGATAATATTAACATCTAATTCTGGTAAAAGCGTAAAGAAGAGATATGTAGGAGTAACTTCGGAAGGGAAATTAAAGTCTACTGGGGTAGAATTGATAAGGAGTGATTCTATTCCAATTACAAAAGAAGTTGAGGAAACTTTGTTTAATAAGTTATTATTGGCTGATAGTAGCGAAGAAGAAATTTTTGAGTACTTAGGGGGAATAGAAAAAAGATTTCGTGATATTCCAATATTAGAATTGGTTAAAGAGAAAGTTGTAGACTCGGAGAAGGAGTATAAGTCGAAAACTACGATAGTTAAAGTTGCAGAAGCTTTGGGATATACAATTAATATTTCCGTTGAAAATTTTACTAACAAGAAGGGCGTAACTAGAGAGAGGAAAGTCTATAATATTTCCTCTAAGAATGGCGAAAGATTGTTTGACCTTAGTTGGTTGCTAGGCGAAAAAGGTAAGCCGATACCAATAGAAGAGGGAGTTCCTGTAGAAAATTATGCTAGTTTGATTGATTATGATTTTTACTGGAATTCGTCTATAGTTAATCCTGTTAATAGAATTTTGATGTCTGTTGGAATGAAGTTATTGGAGAAGCGAAAATCACCTAAAAAAAGATTTATTAAGAAAAAGGAAATGATGGAGAAACTTTTGGAGACTTGATGAAAATGGATTTGGAAGCTGTAAAGAGATGGGCTAGTATAAACTATCCTTATCTAATTGGAAATGAAGACGCTATAGTGAAATTATATAAGAAAAATGTTTTGGGAGAAACTATTATAGAAAAAAGTAAATATGTAGCTCCTTATAAAACAATAGAAAGGTTGGAAGATAGAATTCCGGCTACTATAGCAGTTACGAAGATAGCAAGAGTAAGAGGAACTAGTAAAGAGGTTTGTGGAATTTGCGGAAAGAAAACTTGCACAGAGCATAGAGAGAGAGTTATGAAATATTCTGGTGTGTATCAGGTAGCAGACCAAACTGGAATAGTTGAAATTTTTATGTTTGATACGAAGGAATTTGTAGAGGGAATAGAGAAGAATGAATTCTTTTTGCTATCAGGAAGAGTTGAAAAAAGTTCTTCATTTTCGTCTTTCATAGTTAGGAGTTACGAAGTTATAGCAAAAGAGACGCTTAATGCGTTTTATAATACTATAGATTTCTTTACAATAAGCAGTAGTGGAGGAACAATCTCGGAGGAGAAATACGAAAAGTATATTAGTACTAATGGCTATGGGACTATGTTGAGACCTTTGGAAAAGTATTATATAGCCAAAAAGGAAGAGGGAATTATTTCGTTAAATTTGGGTAATTAAAATGATGAATGAGGAAGAAGTAGCAGAAGCTATAAATGCAAAGTTTAGAGAAGGAGTTAGAAAATGGATGGATGAAGAGCAAGCCAAAAGAGATAAAGCTATATTTCACGTAAGTAGTTTTGTATATGGTTGCATAAGAAAAGTTTGGTATGAAGAAAAATATAGTGATAAAATCGCTCCCGTAGATGAAGAAGGCTTGCTCAGAATGTGGATAGGAGTTAAACTTCACGAAACTCCAATTACAGACTGGCACGAGACTCCGATTTGGATAGATTTTCCAGTAAAGTCTTTTGGAGGTAGGCTAGATGAAATTTTCGAGATTGATGGTAAAAAGATATTGATAGACAAGAAATTTGTAAATAAATTGCCTATCAGTATGAATGACCACTATTTTAAGCAAATAATGTATTATGCTGCACTACTATTGTATTCTAAGGAAATTGTAGTAGATGGAGTTGGAATACATTATATGCTTCCAACCGTTAGTTATAAATCTGTGAAGAGAGAACAGACTTTTGTTAAGTTTGTCAGTAAGAAAGAAATTCTAGAGACTGGGGAAGAGATAAAGAGAATGGTGTATTCTTTGCTTAGTCATTTGGAGACCGATACTCTGCCCGAACCAAAACGTAGTTGGTATTGTGATTATTGTCCGTATATTAATTCTTGTAATGCAGATTCACTAGAATATATAAGCAAAGATGTATTTGAGGCAGTAAAATGATAAACAATAACGAGGGGAGATAAAATTACAATAATAGTTGATACGTTTGAAGTTACGAATAATCCTAAGACAGAAGAACAAATTAAGTCTTTAAACATTGATTATAGTATTCAGAGACTAACAAAAGGTGGAGATTACATCGTTGAAGGAGATAATGGGAAGGTCGTCATAGAAAGAAAAGAGATTAATGATTTGTTTAGTAGTAATCACGAAGGGAGATTGTCTAAGCAGATGAATAAGTTAATTACTGAGTATGCGGACTATAAGAAAATATTGCTCATAGAGGGAAATATTTCTTCCGTTATAAGTAGGGCTGGTGCTAGAAGGAGTTCTGGTAAAGGAAAGATAGTTGATTTTAATAAAGATTCTAAAGGTCTTTATGCGAGATATTCTAAAGAATTTGTCGGAATAGTAAATAGTATAATTACTACTACTGACATAAACGTCATACAAGTTGGCAGTAAGTGGCAAACTATTACTTTGCTAAAGAATCTTGATGATTGGATAACTGGAAAGAGACAACAGAGAATGAAAGGTTCGGTTAGTAAAAAAGTTGATAGACCTCTCGATAGAGAAGTTGAAGATGTTTTGCTTACGTTTCACGGAGTTGGATGGCAAAAAGTTTGGAAGATAGTTGACGAATATCCTTCTCTTCTTAGTATAGCAAAAGATGTAATAGAAGGAAATGATACTGAAATAAAGAAGAAGTTAGGCGAATCTTTGGGAGAGCACATAATAGAAGTGTTTAGACATACTATAGAACGCAGGAAGACAGAAGAACATGGTGAGAAAAAAGAATAAATTTGTAATAACTAACGATGAAGCTACCATAAATAAAATGCTTGATGAGCCGACAATATGTCCGATTCACGCTTCGGAAATTGAAAGTCGATTACCAGAATTAACAGAATCTTTAGTTCAAAAAATTATTAATCGAATTTCTGAAACATTTTTATTGTATGTTGATGAGCAATCTTATGAGGAAAAATATGGAATAAGAAGGTGGAATGGGTTAATGAATTCACTAAAAGAAAATGGTAATTGTGTATTTTGTATGTTGAAGAATACTACTTTGCTAGACGATATAGTAAAATTTGCTCTAGGTGATTAAATGAAGCATTGTGCGAATTGCAGATTTAAGTTTCCTTTGGAGAACTTAGAAGAAGTATATTGTTTTAAACATAATAAAAAAGAGTTGTTTTGCGAGATTTGTTCATTAGACATTGGACTTAATGGAGGGGATATTCATAGTTTTGTGGGTAAATGATATATCTCCAAGCTTTCAGGGAGAAGGTAAGTATATCGGAACTAGTATAGTAATTTTACGAATGATGGTATGTAATTTGAAATGTAAAGCTTCCGAAGGAGGATTCGATTGCGATACTTATTATACGTGGGATAAGAGTAGATTAGCTACTGGAAGAAGACTAGAAGCTAAAACTATAATAGAAGAAGTGAACAGTTATTATAGTGATAGTAGAAAGACGATAATGTTAACCGGAGGAGAACCGTTAATATGGCAAAACAATCGTGAATTTACTTATGTTTTGTCCGAATTGAAGAAGTTTGGGTGGGTTATTCATTTAGAAACTAACGGAACTCAAAAACTCGAAATAGCAGAGCTTATTGATTTTGCAGCGATAAGTCCAAAACAGACACAATATAAAGATAGATACACAAATGAAATCGTTCATAGTTATGATAAAATTCCTCACATTTGGAAATTCGTAATAAGGACAAAGGAAAATATGTCTGATGCAGTAAATTTTCTCATTTCACATAAAATTCCCGAAATTGAATCTATATATTTAATGCCAGAAGGGATTACTTCTACCCAACTAAAATCTTCCATAGAAACCATTATTAACCCTAATATAATTCTCTTTTTAACCTATAATTACCGGAAAATTTACATTTCGAATAGACGGCAGATTGTAGAGGGGTATAAATGACAAAAAGAAAATTGAAAGTTGATGTGGAGGATAATAGTGTGATTATTTCTGGACTTACTAAGTCTGAGTTGGAATATTTTGAGAAGTATAAAAAGAAAGGAATTTACGTGAAGCAAATAGAAGATATTTGTGTGTTTTACACCAATAAAGATTTAAATTTTCTTTCTCCCGAAACCGAAGAGGAAACTTATGAGTCTTCTTCTAATTTTTCTTCTCGCGATATGTATAGGTGAATTCTTTAATGTCGAGGAGTGTTGAGGAAATAGTTTCCGAGCTTATGGAGAGAATGGAAGAAGAGTTCGGTTGGAGATTTTCGAAAGAAGAGTATAGGAATACTCCAATTAGAATTTACAAAATGTATCACGAGTGGTATAAGAATAATACGTATGCGAAAATGACAGCATTTGACCCAGTTAATAAATTTGATTCACTTATTAGTCTTTCTGGAATAGATTATGGGGCCTTATGCAGTCATCATCTTATGCCATTTTTTGGTAAGATTTCTATCGTTTATCTTCCTAAAGATAAGATACTGGGAGCTAGTAAATTAGCTAGATATGTTAATAAATATGCATACAAACCTACTACTCAAGAAACAATGACGGAATCTATAGCTAAAGCAGTATTAGAAGAGACAGAAGCTCGCGGAGTAATGGTTTATAGTGTTGGAGTTCATACTTGTATAACAATGAGAGGAGTTAATAAGTCTGAATCTACTTTTAAGATTTCTACTATACTCGGAGAATTTAAAGAGAAAGAAAGTTTGAAAGAGGAAGCTTTTGAGTTAGCGAGGATAGAAATATGATAAGAGTCGTAGGATTGCCTCATATAGAGAGTAGATATACTGGGGATTGGAGTAAGATGCTGCACAAGTATATGCTGTATTATCATAAGGGAGAACCTATAACATATTATTCGACAGCAGAGTCTTACGACATTCTTCCAACAGAATTTCTCGATTATGGAATTTATTATAAGTTTATATTTGATTTATTGAAAGTGGTAGTCGATGAAGTTGAGGATAACGATACTATATTTTTCTTTGACGGCGAAACTGCCGGAGTCGAAGCTTTTGAATATATAAGAAAAATGAGTAAGATGAATTTAAAAATCAAAACGTTTTGGCACGCAGGGACTTATGATGAATATGATTTAACAGCGATAAGGGGGGTTAGAGGTAAAAATTTTGAGTTGGGTTGGTTCGACATTTCCGACAAGATTTATGTTAGTAGTCAATTTCATAAAGATTTAATAGTCGAAAAGAGAGATGTCGATAAAGATAAAGTGATAGTTACGGGGAATCCTCTGGACTTAAGTAGATTCGAAGACGGGTCTAAAGTTGAAAAGTCTTATGATATAATGTTTGCTGGAAGATTAGTACCAGAAAAAGGTTATGATATAGTTAAAGAATTAAGAGAAAAAGGGATTAATATTACTTCTAGTATGGAGCATAAGTGGAGTAAAAGAACTTTTTATTTTAACTTAGCACGAAGTAAAGTATTGTTTTCGCCCTCAAAACAAGATATGTTTGCTACTGCCTGTATGGAGGCTTTAGCTTCTAATGTTCCAGTTTTAGTTCCGAATACCAAAAATTATGAAAGTATAATTCCAGAGAGGTATAGGTATAATAATTTAGAAGATATTGATTGGTCGAACGTTAGTAAATTAGCTACTGGTTACGAGAGGAAAATAGTTACAAAATATAGTTATGAGAAGGTAATGGGCGAGTGGTTTAAATGATGGTCGCATATGCTAGTTTTGAAGTAGTTGGAATTCATAATTGGAAAGAAGCAAAAGGATTGCACGATTATTTGTCTTATCCTCATAGACATAAATTCTATTTTGAGGTTGGAGTGAAGATTAATAAAGACCACGAGGTAGAATTTATTGAGTTAGGAGAGAGATGTAAAGATTTTATAGAAAATAGGTCGGGCTTAGCTCCTTCTATAGTTAACTATGATGGAGAAACTCTTTCTTGTGAAATGTTAGTAGAATCTCTCAAAGGATATGTGAAAGAAATGGGTTATGAAGTAGTTTATGTTAAGGTTTCAGAAGACAACGAAAATGGGGTTTTCTATGTGAACGATTCGCAATTTGGAATGTGAATTCAACATACATTTATATATTTAATAGTTATATGAAATTATGACAGAAGTTTATTTCAGTGGTATAGAGGGTTCTTTAAGAGAACTCAAAATTTTGTTTGAGGCTGGATATAAAATTTCTAATCTAATGACTTCTTATGCCTCTTTCAGGAAGAATCCCGGTTTCATCGAGGAACTCAGAAAGATGAAGGAGAAGTATAAGTTTAAGTTAATGGTTGATAGTGGGGCACACGCTTTTTTATTCGCTTTTAACGTGAAGAATAAGAAAATCAGTAAAGGTTGGCACGAGGAAGCCCAAATAGTTTCAGAGTTCAAGGGAAGAGAAACTGAATATTTTGAAGAGTATTTTAAGTGGTTAGTAGATAATATTGGGTTTTATGATTATGCTATTGAGTTAGATATAGCAGTTATAGTTGGAGAAGAAGTTATAAATAATTGGAGACAAAGATTAGCAGCAGCTAAATTACCGATAGTATACGTTCTTCACGCAAACGCTGGTGATACTTTTACTACAGTGAAAGAGTTTAAGAATCTTGGTGCTACTTATATTGGTATTGGAGCATTACCCGAAGAATTTAATAAAATGCTTATGTTTTCGAGAGAAATCAAAAAAGAAGGTATGAAGGTTCATATTTTTGCTTATACTCCGAAAGAGTTGTTTAAGCATAAAGATTTGTTTGATAGCGTGGATTCTACATCTTGGTTAAGCGGAAGTAAGTTAGCTAAAGCTGTAGAATTAAAAGGTAAATCATTGTCAGACGTTAATCTGAAAGAAGATAAATTAAAGAAAATGTCTTTGCTGAGGAATAAATTTTTTGATACCTTTGACAGAAAAGTAGTAGAAGAAAAGACAAAGGGAAACCAGTATTGGTATTTTAATTTCTGGAATATGTACCAATACCAAAAGTGGGCAGATACTAATAATGGAGTTAAGGGTTATACTAAACAGCTTAAAGAAATTGAAGAAGGAATTTTACCAGCACCTAGTTGGATGAATAATTTCGATAAGAATGGAATGCCGAAAACCAAGTATTTAGCAAGTCGCTTTAATAATTGGAAGAGTGGAGTTTACGCCAAAGGAATACAAAGTATGGCTATGTATTGTGATATGTGTCCAGTTGGAGGACAAAGTGCTACAGGAGAACCTCTATGCCCTAAATATGGGGCGGGCGAATTATGCTTAACCGGAGATACTTTTCTCGCCGGAGATAATAAAGATATTTTTGATTATAAAGAAAATGAATTCGTGTTTGGAAGAGATGGTTATGCGAAAGTTACACATAAATTTGAAAGAGATTATGAGGGGGAAATATACAATATTAAGCCCGCTGGAATTCCAACGATTAAAGCAACTCCTGGGCATCCTTTTCTTATTGCAGAAGTAAAGAGAATACAGCATAGTATTGGCACAGAAAAAGTTATAAAAGAAATTAAATGGAAAACTTCGGAAGAACTTAATACAAGCCATAGTATAATGTTGGGTAGGGATTATTTAATTATTCCGAGAATGAAAGGAGTATTTAAGAACGTTACATTTGGAAAATACAGACTTGATGAAACTTTGTCTTGGTTAATGGGAGTATATACTGCTGAAGGATGGACTACTAAAGGAATAATACAGTTTAGTATAGGAAAGCACGAAAAAGAATTTAGTAAAGAAATATTTGATGCTTATGAAAAAATTGGACTTTTTGTCAGGTCTAATTTTAATAGAACCGCTGTGGTACATTCTACTCGTAAAACTGAACTTGCGGAAGTTTTTGCTAATTTATGTGGACGAGGGGCTATGAATAAAAAAATACCAGAAGGGATTTTGTTGAATGAGAATTTGAATATATTAAAAGCCTTTATAAAAGGGTATGAAGAGGGAGATGGTTGTAATTTTTCTAACAAGATGGTGATTGGTACAATTTCAAAAACCCTTGCATTTCAATTACAACTCGCTTATGCGAGACTTGGAAAATTTGCTTATATTTCTATAAGTAAAAGAAACGGGAAAAAAGGTATTATAGAGGGAAGAGAAGTAAATATGCACGATGCTTATAGTGTTACTTATGTGAAAGAATTTGTTCTTAAAAATGAATCAGGAAGAAGACATATTATAACAGAAGATGCTATACTTGTTCCCATTATCGAAATTAAGAAAGAGCATTATACAGGAAAAGTATATAATATCGAGACAACTCAAGAAGAATACTTAGCGAACAATATAGTTTCCCATAATTGCTTTTTCTTACCGCACTGGCGAAAGCTTGGAATGAAGACTAGGAATAAAGAGCAAGTTGTTAGAACATTAGAAGAGTTAGTAGCAGAAGCTGTTGTTAGATTTCAATTTGCTAGATTTCAAGAGCAATTAACTGGTGTTATAGACAAGAACGTTACATCGTTATATAAAGAATTAGTTACTTCATTGGAATTGTACAATAGAGTGGCTTTCGGGGTTCAGAATGTTAATACTCTTAATATGCTTAATATAGGAGACAATAAGGTTCAAGTGGCTATGAATTTCGAAGATTCTTTGGACAAAATAAGAAAGTTATATGGAGATAAATTAACTAAGCGAATAGAGAAGAAAATAATGGATGTATATGACTCAGAAACGCCTATAGCTGAAACTAGTTACGTTGAGTCGACTAATGATACTAAAGAAGAGGAAAATCACGTCTAACGAAATTTAAATTAATGGCGAATAAAAATGAGAGACCTTAACAACATAAATTATTTAGACATTCTCAAATCTCCTACTCTTTTTTCTATGAAAATATTAGGAGTGACTCCGCTTCGTCACCAAGCCGAAATATTAGAAGATGATAGTTCGAAAATATTAATAGTTTCGGGGAGACAAGCTGGAAAGTCTACACTGTTAGCAATTAAAGCTCTATGGAATGCTTTTGTAAAACCTAATCAAGACATACTTATAGTAGCTCCAACGTTGAGACAGAGTAGAATTGTATATCAGCGAATAACTGATTTTGTTATTTCCTCTAAAGAAATAAAAGCTCACGTCATAAAAAATAATCTAGAGGAAATTAGATTTGACAATGGGAGCTATATTAGATGTTTAACAGCTTCTAAGACTGGGGAAACTATAAGAGGATTTTCTGCTAGTATGTTAATTTTTGATGAAGCTGGGAGTATAGAAAATGATGATGTATTTTCTGCTGTTGAGCCTTCGTTAGCAGTAAAAGGAGAACAATTAATAATGAGTGGAACTCCGAGAGGAAGAAGAGGTTATTTTTATAACAATTATGCTGCGAATCCTAAAACAAAATTGTGGAAAGTTTATAGATTTAGTTCGAGAGTTAATCCCGTAATAACTGAGGATTACTTAAAAGAGAAAAGACTTAATATGACTGAAAAGAGATATTTGCAGGAATACGAAGCAGAGTTTGTAGATGAAGTTGGATTGTTTTATCCTCAAGAATTAGTTAATCAATGTTTGAGTGATTATAAATATTCTCTAGAGAGAGAAGAAGGTTATAAGTATTATCTTGGTACTGACATAGCGAGAGCGGGAACAGACGAAACCAGTATAGTGATAATAGCAGTGCCAGATGATGCTACAAAGAAGATTAAAGTAGTATGGTCGGAAGGATTAAATTATGATGATATAACTATATCTTCCGCTGAGATAATTAGAAAGGCTAGAATGATTAATGCTGACCAAGTGATGATAGATTCTATTGGAGTAGGAGCGGGAGTATATGATATTGTGGAGAAAGAACTTGGTAGTAGTAAAGTAACTTCCGTAATTCTCGAAGGGGAAAAAAGAGAGAGTTCTTATTCTAATTTGAAGATATTAATGGAGAAGGGAAGAATAATGCTGAATGAGAATGATACAAAAATGTATTACCAGTTTAGTAGTTATTCTGCTAAAGAGAAATCTGGGGGTGGATTAAGAATAGTTAAGAGTGAGGAAATACACGATGATATAGTTGATGGTTTGGTATTAGCTCTTTATGCTATTTCTAATGTTATTAAATTTACAGTGTTTGAAGGTTTCGACTTTGGAATAGATTCAGCTATGCAATGGGCGAAACAGAATGCTATTAATTCCGTTACTAAAATGCCAATTAATACACCAATGTTTTACCCAGTAGATTACTCAGAAGAAAAATGACGAACATTTATATATAAATATTATATAAGGAATTGGAGGTTTAAAATGGAGGAAAGTAGTAAATTGGAGAATTATAAAATAGTGAAGAGAATAGAGAAAATAGAGGAGCTTTCGGGAGTGTATTTGAAAATGGCTCTTAATAGACATAAGACACTAGGAGCTTCTAAGTTCAGGGAGCAAACCGAAAAGGAAGCGTTAAACGAAATAATAAGAGAAGTAAATGTCATTGCCGATATACTCGTGAATGAAATAGGAGAGAAGCTAGAATGACTAGAGCAAAGAAAATTAGGTTGATTGATACAACGTTTAAAGACAGAAACAAAATAGTGTGGATGACAGTTGATATAAACGATAAGTTGAAGAACATAAAGAAAGAGCATAATTTTGCAGCAATGGAAGACGTGCTAGTTTATCTAATAACTCTAGAGGAGAAGTATAGGGAAGGTCTTAATAAGTAAGAATAACTTTCTCTTTATGTGGTATAATTTATATACTAATAGTGGGGAAAAAATTAGAATAAATTTGTATTCGAGGAGAGATGGTTACTTCCGAGGGGTTGACGTTAATGGGAACGATTTACTCGTCAATGAAGAAGATGTTCAGAAAGTTGAATTAGCCGAAGGAAATAACGATTATTATGGTTATTCAACAACATTCGGCGGAATTGAAGGATTAGGTTATGGGTAAGTTGTATGAAAACTTATACTGAGTCAGAGGAATGGATTGCTATAGGTGGTTATATTTTCGGAGAGAAAATGTTAGTAACAATAGAAACCGGGTCGATATTGACCACTATAACTATTCCCAAGTTGGGTATATATGCGAAGGGTTTTAATTCGAGAGATGCTTATTGGAAATTGTTATATGAGTTTGAGCGAGCTTTGAAAGAAGAGAAAGAGTTTGATGATATTCTGTGGAAGAGATTGCGGGCTATTAATAAAGTTGGAGGAAATTTACATTGATGCGAAATATTAATATATATTGGAGGATTGACTTAGTATGAGCAAAATTTTAGATTTGGTTCGTGGTTTAAAGTTTGAGAAGAAAAATTCTGAAGAGACTGTAACCGTTCCGGTAAATGAATACACAAATCTTAATTTTGACACAATAGAGCTTGGTATGGACGTTTCAACGACATATACAAATATAGTATGGTCAAATGCTACTGGTGAAATTCAACCATTAATAATTTTTCCTCCATCGAACTGTGTGCTCGGAACAGCTATAGTTTCAACGTCTTCATTGGCTCATAGCGGCATAAATTCGCAAACGTCTACTTAGTTTTATAATAATGGCTTGGAGTATGAGTAATTTTGGAGAAATAAGTTAGGTTTCGTTTATTAACTTCTTACGTTATTTTGCGCTTCTTTAGGCATAATAGTAAGGGAGGTTAAGAGTAAAAAATATAATGTGAATTCGGGGATTGCTTGAGGGGTAAAATTTAAAGTTTTCGGGGAGAATAATGTTAAAACATATAGAGAGTATAGTAGTCTTTGGAAAGTATTATGGCATTTTTCCTAAAAGGGGTATTAGGCATTAAGCCTTCTTCCTAAAAAGCATTATAACATTCTCTCAAAAAAGCACCCCCACGGGTAAGAGGTGGGGGCATAGTATAAAAGCGGTTGTATATGGTGAGTAAATTTGGGCAAAATAAATAAAATTAACACTACTATATAAAGATTTTGAAATGGAAAAAACTACAAAAAATATAAATATGAATTGAGGAAATATATAAAGATTTTGGAAATTTTAGAATGACAAAAAATTATTATAAAATTACTTAATACCCTTATAATGAGACTATGTAAAAGAGGCCTGGAGGGGCGAGAGTTGACACTATTTAAACTCAAATTTTCTTTTACAACTACAAAAAATTATTATAAAACTAACGGATAGGGATATACCGATTCGCTGCCTATGAAGGGCAGTGAGTTGGAGGTGAAAAAAGATGTCGAAAAGAGACGCAAAAGAAGCAGGAGATGCAAAGTCTCCTGTAGTTGGTCCAGGGACAGTTGTCTCTGCGGAGCGAGTTAGTCCAGAGGCGAAAGAGCTTGCAAAGGAGTTTAATAAAACTCCTGAGGAAGTTCAGGCTGAGATTGAGAGGTTGCTCTCGATACCGTCAACGAGAAGCGGGAATGGTAGGGCATCAGTGCCGATAGAGCCCGGTGAAGAGCTACAGTTCCACTCAGGTAAGGAGGGAGCAGTAGCGAAGTTCAGTGGCAGAGTTGCTGCTGGACGTAAAGCGCCAACAGCCCCATTTACGGTGTTTGTCGCAATTAAAGGCGACACCGTAAAAGCAGTCTATTATGACCAGAAGCAAAAGGTGCACGGGCTCTCGGCCCCTAAAGGAGCTTCACTTCCGGCAGCCTCACCAGAAGAGTGGCAGAAGTTCGTTGCCGCTCGGTTTGTAGGAGTCAAGAACCTGCCACTTTAGGCGGGTTTCTTTTATTTTTTTTTTTGAGAGATGGTAAGTAAAGAGGTTTGAACGTGAAAAAAAGAGACAGAAGATTAGCAGAGCTAATGGACTTGAGTGAATTGTTCGCTCTTAAAATGTCCATAGATGATAGTGATGAGTTTCTAGTTCTACATTTTGGGACAGACTTTATCTCTGCAACGGCCACGCATGAACTTGACAAAGTATTGGCGGAAGAATATTATTTCGTAGGGGTGGACTTTAGGTTGAAATACCTGTTGTATCACAAGACGGGGGAGGGTGGAGAGAAGAAATAAATTAAATTGGGATATATTTCTGCCAGGAGTTCCGGTTTACGGAATTCAAGGAGTCCCTGGAAGAGCAGATTCCCAATTCAGAATTAAATAAATTTTTAGAAAATTTAGGCAAAAATGCAAAAATGCCCCGTACGCAGGGCTTCCAAGTAGTCGGGGCGGGTAACGCTAAAAACTGCGAGGTGAAAACAGTATGGAAAACGAAAACAGTGTTAGACTGGGGTTTGCTGATGGGCTGTTTATTGTGGGCTCAGTGAGCCAAACGTCCATTACTCCAACGAAGCGTGAGATAGTGATTGAGTATAATCATATACTTAATCTGTCTCCAAGTCGGGTGGACGTAAGGAGAATAACATCGGACTTGTCGAAGTTGAAGGCATTCAGCGATGAATGCTTTTTTAGAGTAAAAGACCACGAGGTATTTGTGGTCGTTGAATCGAAAAATCCCGTTACACAAACACGGGTGAGCTATTCCTCGATGTTTGTTTATTCAGAGGAAGAACTTGAGTTTGAGGTATGTTTTAGTATAACATACCTTCTGAGTGTTCTAAAGCAGCTTAGTAATAATATTAGCATAGGACTGGCAGAAGCCGCTCCTATGTTGTTAAAGGATAGTGAGAACACTTTCGCATTAGCACCGATAGTTAGGTAAGGTGGGAAAACGCATTATATACAAAAGTGGCACAGCACGGAGATGCTGGGCGTAGCTCTCAAAAATAGGGGCTGGACTGTGGAAGGACTTAAGCCTACAGAGTCCGATTCCATGACGGACTACTACAGTCCCGGTTGGTGGAGAGGAAGAGCCATCAACGCAAAATACGTGGGTACAGAAATCTTCTGCGGGACTACAGAAGTTCGTAAGACCAATATGTGGGCTGTCTACAGACACGGCCGATATATTGGTGGTGGAAAGGGCTTTTATATAAGTGTAGGTTCTTCCGCTGAACAGAAAGAGAAGTTGACTAAAGTCCTGGGCGAAATAGTCCAATTAGCAGAGAAAGAATTTACAGTTCGTCCACAACCGCAAATAAAATCGCCAGACGAACCAGCTTCTGCCAGACAGAAGTGGTATCTACACGTTCTGACGGGCGAGAACACTAAGGACTGGGTTCTCACTAAAGCCCAAGCCAGTGAGCAAATCCAGAAACTGGCGAGAGGTGGTAAATAATCACTAATTACGCTTCATTTTGGAGAGGAGGTGAAAAGTTGGAAACGATAGAGCTTGAGAGAGAACAGGAGCAGGAGATAGCCAAGCCGCAGTCACAGCCAGAAACGGTTGTGGTGGAGAAGGCTCGGGTAACGGAAATCCCAGTAAGCCTGAGCAAGATAGGAGTTGACTAAGGGAAAGTTCTACACTTTCCTTTTTTTTTTTTTATTATCAGAGGTAAGTATATGAAGGTTGAAGAATTAGTGGAATTGTTCAAAAAAGAGAAGTTTGAAGAAATAGAAGATTTATTTGTATATGAGAACAGAAAGTTAATAATTAAGAGTATGTTGTCTCTTATTAAACATATTAAACCATTTGAACCGCAATATTCTCCTGGGTTTTTAATTGCAAGAGAAAACGAAGAAAAGTTATTGGTATTTATTGCTCCAACTTCGTTTATTAATACTCTTGCTTTTATCATAGGAGAAGACGATAGTGGATTTTGGATAGAGGTCGTTGAAGGTAATAAATATTGGTCACTACTTTCTCCCGAAGAGTTATCTTTCGTAGTTAGACATCAGTTGGAAGCGGGAATCTCGTTGCAGAGTTCGATTATAAAACCTCCCGAATCTGCTTTTTCTGCATTATTATACAGAGTTCAAGGTGACTTAAATCTAAATGCCAGTATGTGCAATATTTATTCTTCTACTAATTCTGTTTATGAAAGCATACGTTCGTTGCTTTATATTCAATTTTCAAATCAGTATTTTTGTTTAGTGGCCGATAAAGATTCTGAAACGGTTCATAAATTTCAAGTGGAAGTTTTTGACATAGTAACTTGTGTATTGCAAGGAAAAGATTATAAAAGGTATGTTAGACAAAATAAATATGTTGTTCTTCAAGAATTTGCAGAGAAAATGATTGAAGAAGCTGCGAGATTGTATGAAAACATTAAGTCTTTTGTCGAGAATTCATTGGCAAAAGATATAATTAAATTGAATGCTGACAATCATACGATTACAGGTAAAGGAATAATTCCAGTTGGAGTTAATTCTTTTATAGTTCTATATGAAGCGGAAGTAATCATAGAATCTCCGCACCACAAGGCAATTCGAGTAATTTTAGAGTCGGGAGATTATGAACTCAGGAAAAGTGGAGGATTAAGTATTAATGACATCGAAAGCCGGGTTAAGTTAGAAAATGACTCGCTGGAAAGATTGTATAGAATTTATAAGTCAAATGCAGAAAAAGCTTCCAAAAAGGAGATGAGCTAATGGAGATTAGAGAGTTAGGATATTTGTTCGTAAATCAGAAGTTTGAGAAAATAGAGGAATTGTTCGAATATAGTGGGGGAAAACTCACGATTAGAAGACTGTTGGAGCTTATGAAATTGAGTATTCAATGCCAAAATGTAAGTGCTACGACTTATCGAATTGTAGAAAATGGAAGTCCTGGAGTTTCAGTTGCAATAGGCGATGAAGAGGAGTTGTTAGTAATCTTACCATATCGTTCTCAAGTTTTAAGCGAGTATGCTGCTATTATAGGGAAAAGTAAGGGCGGATTTTGGGTAGAAGTTGTTCTTTATCCTTATGGCAATAAATATTTTACGGCTCGAGAGTTATATACAAATATCCAAGACCTTTTAAAGGCTGGAATGTCTTTGCGGGGAAAGACCGTAAAAGTTCCCATAAAAAACGATGATAAATTCTTGTATAGAGTTCGAGGAAATTTAAATTTAGAGGTGAGGCGATATACCGATAAAATAACTACTATTATTGATAGTCCTTCGAGGGAATTAGTTATAAATTACTTAACTAATAGGTATTCGCATTTACTAAGGGCGGATGATGCTAGAGGACGTTTAAAGCTTCAAGCAGAGATTGAAAATATATTCGATTATGTGTTGAGTGATTACTCGGAAACTAAGTATATAACCGATAAAGGTGCAATTTCCATTATTCATAACGAAGTAGGAACAATCATTAATGAAGTTAAAGAGCTACTGCACACTATAGAAGATTTTATCGAAAGTCTTTCGTCTAAAAATATAATTCGTTTTATTGGAGATGATTACGATGTTATTGGCAAAGGGATAATAGTCGTTAAGAACTTATGTTTTCTAGTTTTGAAAAAGTCAGAGATACTCGTGCAATTTTCGCGTCACGATTCAGTTAAGTTAAATTTGGACAGAGGAAGTTATAAATTTGTGAAAAGTGGTGGACTTAGCTATGCAGAATCTACTTCCTTTTTTGAAAAAAGTATCTCAATGCAGAAGAGTTATCTTCAAACCTGGGAAGATATAGAAGCGGAATTTAATAATAAAGACAAAAAGGAGGAAAAAGTATGAGTGGGATATCTGAAGAGAGAAAATGCAAAATGTTTTGTCACATCGAGGTGAGTTAATGGAACTCGAAGAATTAGCCGAATTGTTCAAAAAGAATAAGTTTAAAGAGATACTGGAATTATTTGAGTATCCCAACAGAAAGTCTGTAATACGAGGTCTGTTTAAACTTATTAGACTGGGTCATAAGTGTGCAGAAGCAAAATTTCCGAATGGTCAACCTAGTATAGAAAGAGAAGTTGCAATTCGCATTGCAGAGGAAGACGAAGAAAAATTATTAGCCATCTCTCCGTATATTGCAAAGTATTTAACTGGATTCGTATTCATTATCGGAAAAGACGATAGTGGATTTTGGGTAGAAGTACTTCACACTGATGCCAGTAATTTCTTAGCCTATACCGACTTATATTCACATATTCGAGCGTATCTTCATGCTGGAAAGTCTTTGAGGGGAACAGTTATAAAGTCTCCCGAAGTTGATGATGAAGACATTACGTATAGAATTCAAGGCGATTTGAATTTGATAGTTCGGAGATTTGGTAGTAGGTTCTTTAGGAATTCTATTAAGAATATTTATAAAGAATTAGTGGTAATTAAAGAATCTACCAAGTATGCATTTTTGATGAAAGACACCGCTAACAATATTTTAGACCTTCAGCTTGAAATTATAAATATAATAAATTATGTATTAAGTGATTTTTCGGACTATGGGGCTTATTCAGCAAAAGAAGGTTCCGTTCATATGCTATATCCATTTCTGAACGAAGTAATTAATGATATTAAAGAGACGATAGATACTGTCGAAGTATTTACCGAAAATATGTTAGCTAGAGATATAGTTAAGTTAACTGTAGATAATCATACTATTACTGGTAAAGGATTAATAGTTATTGACGAAGGAGTTTTCGCAGTTCAGAAAGAAGCGGAAGTATTAGTAGAATCTCCTCATCATAATTCGGTTAAATTAATATTAGAGAGGGGAGTCTATTTAATTAGAAAAAGTGGAGGTTTAGATATTAGACAATTCCGAGGAAGTCTCAGAGTAGAAGTTAAAGATATGGCATCCCATCTCCAAGGATATAGAGAGATGAAAGCAATGTTTAGTAATTTACCTAAAGAGGAGGCTACAAAATGAATATAGAAGCTATGAAAGAGTTATTAGAAAATGGGAAGTACGAGGAATTCGTAAAACAGTTTCCGGAAGACAGAAAACCAAGAGTAAGGTTAGCAAGCATTTTGGCTGCTCTAGTTGATATTAGCCAGGGCAAAAGAGTTAAATTAGTGAAGAATGTAAATTTTGCTAGTGGTGGGAAACCTTCCGCCGAAATGGAGATAATAAAGAGTAAAGATGGAGAGAGAGAATATTTAATAGTTAAGTTTCAGGCGAAGTTTTTGTGTCCCAATAAAGAATCGTATGGAAGGAGAGATTCTAAGATTGTAAATTCAGTATTTTTCGTAGGCGAAGATGATAGTGGATTTTGGATAGAATACGGTCCACTGCACAGAGGGTTTAATCAATCGATTGACAACGAGCAAGAAATTTGGAATAGACTATCGTCTGGAACTGCACCGAAGAAAGAAGTAGAATATTTTGGTTCTGGTAATTCAGATTTTGTCAGAATACAAGGCGATATTAATTTGGGAAAAGTAGATGGAGATTTGTCGAGATTTTCTCCATATAGATTGTTATTGGCAAATCGGATATTTGGGATAATATCGAAGTATATAGAGTCCGTTGATAAATTTTCATCAGCAATCGATTATTGTTTCCAAGCTTCGACCGATGAATTTTTGAATTTTCTTCTCGTAGATTCCAGACTGGAAACATTTAAGAAGCTTGTTTATGGAGATAAAGAAAATTTGGAAGAAGCTTATAAAAACTGTAGTTCAGAGTTAATTTCCGAGTTTAAGTATATAGATAGTGTTTTTAGTGATTTATTCATCTTGCCAGGAAAACAACCAACAATGCTGAATTTTGAAAATCATTCTATAGAGTTGTATAATACTTCTTATCCTCTCTTCGATGACATTAGAGCTAGAAACGTTGTGCAATTCATAGTTATAGACAAAGGGAAAATAGTAGTAAAATCTCTTCATCATAAAACCGTAAGTTTTGAGTTGGGTAGAGGAGTATATAATATTTCAAAAAGTGGAGGAGACCGTATCGAATTTATTGAGTCCATAATGAAGTATTTGGACGAATATCATTTAGTCGGAAATGTTTATAAAAAAGTAGATAAGAAGGAGGTAAAGTAAATGCTTACACCTAAGCAAATAGGAAATTTAGAGAGAGTCGGGTTTAAGTTTTTTGTAAATGTTTTTGTTTATGACGTTGGCCCGATTTATATAGAGGTCAGTAAAGAGGGGAAATATTTCATTAAGGGTGATATTGACAAAGCCAAGGAAGAACAGATAGCAGCCTTTATGAGCAAATTTGGCATAGAGAAAAGAGATGAAATTTCTAAGTCGAAGGCTACTATTAAAGACATCTTACTCAGAAATAATTTTGAGTATAATGAAAAATTAAATGCTTGTGTCCAAAAATTTAAGACTCATTTAGTTTTAGTTAATGATGCGGGTATTGTTAATATATTATACTATGAGTCTTTTAAGGAAAGAGAAATGAAAACGCACAAAGAGAGAATAGAGAGGTGGAAGAAAAGATTTTATGATATGGGTATTAATGTCGGGGGGTTGAAATTTCTATGACCATATATAAACTCAAATTCTTTTTTTCTACTACAAATTTCTTAAATACTCCACACCGATACCACTATACGGAGGGACTGCAATGACAAGTTCAGTAGAGTCAGAGTCATCTACAGGCGATATTATAAAAACTTTTTCGTCTGTAGATGACATAATTAGCGAAGTTATGAAAATCCATTCTCTGCCAACTAAGTCTACTAAGGCGGGAAGAAAGAAGAATACTGTTGTTTCGGAAGGAGAGGAAATAAGTACAGAGGTTTTTAAATATTATATTTCCGCTTCCGGCGTGGTTTATTTTAAACGATTTAAGCTACTAGCATTTAAAAAGAATTTAAAAACGGAATTAGCTGCAAGTGTTCATACTGATGTCGAAATAGCAATCAAGGATAGTAATTTGGTGGCTGTTTCAGAATATTCTAAAGCTCTTTTTGGCGAGCCAATACGGAAATCTATTGAAGAAAAATTGAAGTATACTAGTAATCCTTCCCAAAAGGCTGATATAGTTATTGACTTCCTGAAGAAGAACGTTGAGAGGGTTTCCTATTATGAGTAATGTTTTAAGGAAGGCTAAAAACTTAGAAATTAAGTCGCTAGATAAAGAAGAGGAACTTTATGTCTTGTACAAGAATTTAGTTCCTTCTTTAGTCATTCCTTGCACACGTATAACGGAGGATAATCTGCGAAAAATAGCTGGTTCTTGGTATAGTCATCCGTCAACAGCCGAATTGGAGATATCTACCTTAGAAATTTTATTTTTAGAGAAAGGAAGTAAAGTTCAAGATATATTTACAGTAGTATGGAATAAAAAGAATTTTTATGTTGCCAGAGATATTAATGTCTATTTATCTTCGTTAATGAATACACAAATGAACGTTGATGAAGCTGCAAGAATTTTTGCATCGTCATTGACAAGAGGAAGGAAGTAAAATGGAAATAAGAGAAGAGATAAAAATAGTTTGGAGAGAACCATTGCGTGCTAATGAGAAGGAAGAGCCACTTATTCCTGAGAGATTGTTGAATATAATCAACACTTCGGTTCCAGTGATATATACGGCTCCGAGTGGAATTGGAAAAACAAGTAGTCTCATAAATTACGGGTTTGAGAAAAACCATAGTATTTTCATCCAGGAATGTAGCAATGATATGCTTGCTTCAGACTTGACTGGGAAGTGGGGAATAAAAAATAACGAGACTATATTTCTTGCTTCTGAAATAGCTTCGGCTCTCTTTTTGTCTAAGAAGTACGAAGAAGAATATAATTCTTTGAGTGAAGAAGAAAAGAAGCAAGGCAAAAAAATGGTTATGCTGATAATAGACGAAATTAATCTTCTTGCACCGGCAGTAATGAAAGGTATAGGAAGTGTTTTTGATTCTCGGAAATATTTGAATACAGATATAGGTAGAATATATGGAGCTTCTGAACATTTACTCATAGTGGGAACAATGAATTCTGAATCAGACAGTGCTGGCTATTCATTAGACCCGGCCGTAAGAAGTAGATTTATCATTGCCGCTGTCGATACGAAAGATGTTATTGACAAAATAGCAAATACATATTCATTGCAATCGGAAGTAATTAAGCTGATAAAAGACAGTAATTCTCTATTTTCTATTCGAGAAATCGAGCAGTTAATTATTCTTAACGTCATAAAAAAGTTTACAATGAAAGAAGCCTTCGACATTATACTTTCGAAGTATGAAGAAGAACAGAAGAAGTTCATGATGGACTTAGTAATATCATTGAAGGTGTACTGATGGAAGAATCTTGTTTAGTTTCTGACCAACCTCTTCTGTTGGGAGGGTATTGGAAAGACGTTATAAAATCGAAGTATAACTTTAATATTTTTCTCAAAATGAGTGATAGTGCGAGAACTTATACTTCGTTAATAAGTTCCCTGAAAGACCAGTTTTTCTCAATAAATATAGGATTGCCCGTAGTTAGTAAATCTTCAATTTCTAAAGTTAGAGATGAAAACTTGGAGTATCAAAGACAATTATTTTTGTTTTTTCACGAGTTAGGGCATTTGGCTGCTAATACTTTTAAAATGGACGTATTGCTCGAGGAAAAACTAAAGCCTAAAGATTCGTTAGAAAAGGAAATAATGTATGCCGGAATAAATGCTATTGATGATGCTATAATAAATAACATTGTAGAAGAGTATTATACCGGTATATTAGTAGAAGCTCGAAGAGTAATAAGAGAACAGATATACTTTTTGAGGAATAAGATTGATTTTCTGTTGGAGCAATTTAATTTAGGTCAGCTTCATTATCAAGATTTCACGTTTTTATTTACATATTTATTGCAAAATAGATATCCTCGATTTCAAATGGCTCTGACAACTCCGCCTCTCGAAATAAATAATCTCATTGTAAAATGTTTCAGAGGAATAGTGACATTAAACGATTATGTTGACGTGCGAGAAAAAAGAGAAACTTGGAGTTCACATTTTTCGAGTTATATGTCATATATTGAAGAATTCATTAAGCTTGCACAATTTGGAATGAGAAATCTTGAAAAAGAAGAATCGCCCAAAGAGAGTTCTGGTAGTAAAAAGGGTAAATCTCCCAGCGATGGATTTTGTCATGCAATGGAAAAAACTGCCGAAGAAATAGAGAAAATAGCGAAAGCTGTAGAAGAGCAATTAAAAGAACATGAAAAGTCAGAATATGCAGATTTTCTTCCTTATGAAGTTCCTAATATAATTAGTTATTTTTCTGAGAATGGATTAATACCATATTTCAAAAATGCATTAGAGGAAGCCAGAAGAGGAATTGACAGGAAGTTTGGAGAAGTTGGAGCATTGTCAGTGACTAAACAAATTCAGTCTAGAAGAAGCGGCGACCCGAATATTTTCAGAAGAATGCACCAAAAGTCAACAGAAAACAGTAAATGGTTTTTTGTCGTTGATACTAGCGGTTCCGTGTTTAATACTACAATGGAAGATTCAAAACTGAGTAAGGTAGAATTAGAAATAATAAATATGTTTATGACAGTACTGCCGAAAACAGCTAAATTCAGAATAGCTAGATTTGCAAAATTATATGATGAAGGTGATAAAATTTATCGAAGTATAACAGCTTCAAGACTAAAACTTGTAAAATATGGAATTCACGATGGGTCGATAGATGGCGTAGATACAATTTGGAATTTAAATATGGTAAAAGATATGTACGAAGAAGCAAAGAAGAGAGTACAAGTTGTTATATTGACTGATGGAGAAGTAATATTTGGAAATGAAGAGGCTAAAGACTTGGCTGTTAAATTATTTTCAAATATGAATACAAAGCCGATTTTGCTATTTCTCGGACAATCTTGTAAAAGTTTTTACCGTGGTATAGTATCAGAAGCTCATTTGAGAGACGATATAGACTTCAATATAATTACTAGCACAAGTAAAGCTAACAAAAATTTAGTAAAGTACTTGAAGACAATTTTTTGGAGGTATTAAAATGCATTTGCTAAAAGAAGTTTCCAAATTACAAATAAAATCTTCACTAAAGCCAGACACAAAAACGAAAAAAGAAGAAGTATCAGACAGGTGGAAGCATATAAAAGTTCCTGACGGAATAACTCAAGCGAAGGAGTTTGCTCTTGAGATAGATAAAGCGGTAACTCATTTATCCACTTTAGGCAGCGTTCAAAATGACATAAATAATTTAATAGGTAAAAACTTACACAATTATAATGGAGGTCTAAATTATGATGAATGCTTGCTTATTACAGGAGAAAATATTTATGCTGCAATCTTACAATTCAAAAAAAATGTTTATGTAATTACTTATTCAAAGGTATTAGTCAGGCAAATGCTATCACTATATACAATGGAATATTTCAAAAAAACTTCCAGCATAACAATCGAAAAAGAAACATCGTCAAAGAAGAGAACTTATTATACATTCAGAGGATAGTTTGGAGGGAATATGAATTTATTAACTAAAGCCGAAAGTTTGGAAATAAGTAAAAACATTTTGTTTGAAAACTCAGAAATCAAAAATGTTGAGACTGATATCGGTCAAGCACCAAACGAATGGAATAAAACAATCATTTCTGGAAATAATTATTTGGCAATTAGAGAAGGTATAATTGATTCCTTAAGAACAATTAGTATAAGAAGTGGTCATTTGTATGTGTATGAAAATTCTCTAAAAGGATTAAATTTGCTAGAAGTTGGTGGAGGAATAGATTATGAAAGAAGTGAAATATTGATTTACAAAGACGTTCCTCTTTATGAGGTATTTCTTGTGTTTAACAAAAACTCTTACACGCTTTTAACTTCTGAGTCCGCGGTCAAATCGTTAGAAAAGTATCCTCCCTCCGTCCTTAAAAATTTAGAATATCTGTGGTTAGTACGAAAAAACGGAAATGCAGTATTTGAAGGTGAATTTAAAAAATGAATTACTACACTAAGCATTTGGTATTAATGTATTTAATTGCCAATCAGGGCAGAAAAACTTGGACTGCAAAAACATTAGCAAAAAGATTAGACTTAACGAGCAATACAGTAGCTTACGTTATGAGAGACTTAATCGAAGAAAAACTAGTAGTCAAAATTGAACGAGGCAAAATGTGTCAATACATCTTAGCCCAAAACATAATAGAGGGAGAACAATGAAATTTGAAGTTACAGTAAAAATGCAGGAATTAAGAGAACTTTATGGAGGAATATGCCAAAAATGTGGTTCTAGTAAAAACCTTCAATTTGCTCATATAAAGCCCACAAGTCTCTTAGGTTATGGCAGAGGAATGAAAAACCGATATTATGATATCAAAAACAATAAATCCTGCTATGCATTACTATGCTATCAATGCCATAGGAGGTTTGATAAATTGAATGATATGTGGAAAAATAAAAATCCTAGTAAAACTTACAAGCACAGCTTCGAGGAGTTCTTAAATGACTTCTGATTATGATAAACACGTTTACGGTTCTGCTCCGAGAACAAATACAGATTGGAGCAAAGCTAATCCTCACAACCTAAAACTAACTCCAATTCCCAGCGAAAAGATTTGTGGGTTTTGCGATACCGTAAAAGAGTATATATTCGCCCTCAGCGATGTAGTAGTATGCTATAAATGTGCCAATGAAGTTATGGAGAGGACAGACGTAAGATATGGTTTCAAACCGTTTGTTGGAGATATATTTTGTGCTAGGTGTGGAATTGACGTTTATAAAGGCGTTTCACTAAATATTAGGTTGTGTTCAGAATGCATAACAAAAGCTGGTCAATTTGAATTAAGGTGGAAAGGCAGAAGAATAAGAAAGGCTTCAAAAGCCAGGATAGTGGCTTAATATGGATTTGAGTTTACTAAACATTTCAATAGTAGAAAGTAAAGAACTTTTGTTAGAAGTTAGAAATCGCGTTATAGACTTCTTCAAAATTGTTTCAGCCCCGGAAGAAACTTTAGACAGTATAATAGAGGACTATATGCAAACTCACGACAGGGGCATTTTCTATAATTCCACGTCTAACACAATTTATATAACTGCAAAAGTAGGTTCAACTTTTCATTTTATCAGACTTCTATCACTCTCCAAATTCGTTGAAGATGACTTTGAAGCATATTTTCAGACCTTTAGAGAAGAGAAAAGGGAAGGGGCGATAACTTTACTAAACGACTTAAGAAAAATGCGTTATACGAATTATAAAAAGGGGGCGAATAATAATGGAACACATAATTGAAGAGGAAGTGAAAAATATAGCAAACATAGACTATGGGCACTTTTTACCATACTATGAGGGCAAATGCAACAGACTACATTACCATACTAGCTGGAATATAAGTATAACCCTGAAAGGGCGAATGGTTGAAGGAGAAAGAATGCTAATAGACTTTATAAGGGTCAAAGAACTCGTCAAACAAACGCTAGCGGAATATGACCACAAAATGATAGTACCAAGCTACACAGTAAAGAAAATCGAAAACAACATAGTATTCGCCGAATACGAAAACAGAAAATTAGAGCTACCCCGCGATGAAGTAGTCATTTCTGACAAAGACAGTACCGCAGAAAACATAGCTAATCACATAGCCGAGATGATTCTTACGCGACTACCTCCACATATATTTAGTTTAATACTACATTTTGGAGAAGGCGTAAATAATTATATACACGCAAAGGTAGAAAGAAAATGGCTCTAATGTTTGCTAAACACACCTCAAATTTGCCCAGTTATTCTTTAGACTTACCAATAGTCTATCAACTCGAAATAGTAGGGGGTACTTGTAACTTGAAATGTCCAGTCTGTCCCGTGACAGAACATAAAACGGAAAGAATAAACAATTACTTTAGCCTAGCTACACTTGACAAATTAATAAACGAAGACGCCTTTAAAAACACCTTCTACTTAGAACTTCAAATGTATGGCGAACCAACAATGCATAGAAACTTTGACGAAATAGTAAGCAAGCTAAAATCTACTGGGGTCAAACTTGGGCTAAGTACTAACGCTACAATATGGAGAGAAGGTCTCAAACAATTAGACTTTATAACTATTTCCGCAGATAGCCGAATTTACAGAATTGGGCGAAATGAAGAAAATTTCTGGAAAGTAGTTAATAAAATAATAAACGAAACTAACGCTCATATTGACTTACAAGTCATAGAAATTAATGACTGGGAAAAACAAGTAGCATTGTTGGAAAGAAAATATGAAGGCAAAAAGAACGTGCTAATAAGGACAATAGGAGATAATTTTGGAGATACGGAGAGACATCCATTATCCAATGACGTTTGTATTAATCCCTTTATTAGCATAAGCGTTGATAGTGATGGAGATATAGTTCCCTGTTGCTTTATGAACAATAAAGAATACGTTTACGGCAATATTAATACTAACAGTCTAAAAGAAATTTGGGAAGGACAACTTCACAAAGACTTCGTAGAAACTTGGTTGAGTGGAAATTTAATTGAAAAATGTAAAAATTGCAGAATGAGAAGCCCGCAATTATTACATTATAGATTCGCCGTAGGCTGGGAAAGAAGAGGTTGGCTGTAATGATAATAAAATGGTTGTATTTAAATTTATTACTGAAAAAATTGCATAAAACTAACTTAAGGGCGAAACTCATAGAAAAAAAACTGAGTAAAATCATATTGACGTTCACGCCAGACGAAATGGGAGAATACTTAAAATTAGAGAGGGAGTTAAATGAATGATTGGAGAATGGAAAAAGCAGTAGCACGAATGGCTTTAGAAAAAGGAGAAATAGACGTAGCCGAATACACCATAATAATGTCTATAGTATTGCAGCATATGACAGAAGATAACAATTAAAACAAAAACAAATTTAAATACTACTTAATACTAAACTAACTATACTATATATATATACTAGTACTAGCAATAGACTATAATATAAATATAGTATATAGTATAGTATAGTTAAAAGAAAAAAGAAGGAGGAGTTTAACTTGGCTAAGGTTTGGTTATATAAGAAAAATAATGGGCTCGAGATTTATATCCCCGAAATTCAGGCTACAGTAGTTTTGAGTGGGGGATTTTATGAAATCGAGTCTATAAAAATTGGCGAAAGGTTGGAGACAGAAGAAGTCCCCGACATTAAAATTGAAGTTAGCGAGAAGTATATAAAACTGGTCAAGACGGTAATATCTTTAGAGGCGTCATTACGCGGGAGAACAGATAATATAGTTAGGAGGGTTCGTGATGAATTATGAGAGAGCTTTGTTGAGCGTTTATATCGAGGCTACTATCTTTTTTATTATTGGTGTAATTATGTTTTTTATAGCAACGGAGATGATTTGAATGGAGGAAAGCGAAATGAGAAAATGTGAAGTGTGCGAAGGAAAAGGAGTAATTCCTAGCACTAGGTTTGAGGAGAGGAAGTTTGCCGATGAAGAGTTTTGTCCAGCTTGTAATGGGTCGGGAATGACTAAAGGATTGGTGAAACAATGAGTTATCATTTTGTTGTGGTGATAGAAGAACATTCCGTAAAGTATAATCCCGAAAAAGCAGAAGTTTTTAATAAGTATATGAGGCAAAATTTGCTTGAAGAATTTTCAAATATGCAAATTATTAAAAACGAAAAGGATAAGTATACGTTAGAAGCTATAGATGGTGTTTACGATAAACAAGTTACGACCGCTTACGATGACTTAGATTTTGCTGTAATGTTGTCTATGGTTATAGAGTCTGGAAAAGTTATGCTGAAATTCGTGGGGGAAGATTACGAAATATGGGGCTATCTCGTTGAAAGAAACGGCGTGAGAGATGTTGTTTTTTCGCCCACTGCTCCTGACATAATTTACAGAAGTGTAAAAATTTCGGACTTTACTAAGGAAATAGATGAAATGGAGGTGAAGAAAACGGAGAGCATAAGTTGTCTTCTTTGCAAGACTTACGAGGAGATGGTAAAGCAGAATCCGGATTCTCGGAATCTTGTAGAAGAGTATGATTTGCACAAATTTATGTCTCACGATAAAACGTCAGTTATAAAGGAGTGATTTTATGACTGGCGAATTTTTGACTAATTTTAAAACTTTTACAAACCTTTATATTCTTTTACGAAATCGGAAAAACAGAGATTCCCGAAAAAAGGTGAGGATATGTCTAGTAAAAAGCGTTTGAATGAAGAAGAGGATAATATGACGGAGACCGTTAGTCTGAGTGAGGAGGATTATATTCTTTTGGGGGCTATGGTTAGTAAGACTCCAATCGTAGTCGTTTTCAATAATAATCCAGATAATACGAAGCTTGAAACGAAGTCTAAGAAAGAGAAGAAAAATAAGCCGTCAGAGGAAGAAGAAGATAATTATATTCCGCCTCTAGAGTTTGTTCCAAAGGCTCTTTACGAGAAGAGTATTAGATATACTCTCGGAGGTAGAAGCGGAGAAATTGATTACAAAGATATTTTGTATATTATGTCAGCGGGAAAATTTAAAGTTCCGATTCCTTATGAAGCTATCGTAGCATATCGCGCCTTGAGAAGCGGAAATAAAGTTGAACTTGCGATAGACGCGGATGAAGGTAAAGATGGCGTTTGGCTTAATGCTAATTGTAAAATAACTTCTATGAGTGAGAATATGATTGGCATATGTAGTGAAGAAAATGGGACTTTATTTAACGTAATTGTCTTTTATAAATCCATAAGTAGTATTCGTATTTGGAAATCGGGAGGAAAAGATAATGAAAGAATCTGAGTTTAAAAAACTAGTGTGGATAGCTATAGGAGGATTGACGACTAAAGAAGTTCTTTCCGCTTTGGGATTTGAAGAGAGTTCTGGAATTCTAATGCTTGATGGTAAACCAGTTAAAGATATATCTGGTAATCAAGTTTCTTCTTCGGAAGAAGTAATGGGAATTATATCTTCAAATTCTGTAGACCAAAGGTTTGGAATCATAACTGACGTGAGTCAGCTTGAGGACGAATAATGACAGAATTATGTAAGCCAAATTGTTTGGAAAAAGTAGTTTTGGGAAGAGACGAAGAATATTATTGCATTTTGCAGAAGGGGCATTCGGGTAAACATTTAACTTACATCGATGGAGTTTCATGGTGGTATTGACAGTTTGAACAAAAAAAAAAGGTGAAAAAAATGGGTTTGGATATGAGTTTAAGAAGGGTTTGGTATTTGCATTCCATAGACGAAGAGAAGGTAAAAAAGAAGTTTGCGGAGATATTGTCTATCAATGGTGTAACCGGAGCTAAAATTGGTAGAGTTTCTACAATTACAGAAGAAAAAATCTATTGGCGTAAGGTAAATTCCATACATAATTGGTTCGTGCAGAACGTTCAAGAGGGGGAAGACGATTGTGGCGATTATGAAGTTTCTCTCGAAAAGTTAGAGTCGCTCAGGGACATAGTCAAAAAAGTTTTGGAAGACCATTCTTCTGCTTCTAGTCTTCTCCCAACAACAGACGGTTTCTTCTTTGGGTCAACGGAATATGATGAAGACTATTTCGAAGAATTGCAGTATACGAAGGAGGAGCTTGATAAGTTATTCGAAGAAGAGGAAAAATTGAATGATGGAGATACTTGGTATTCATATAATTATACATCTTCGTGGTAATGTATGTCGGGGGAGAAAGTAAAAATGACTGATGAAGAAATAGAGGACAAGTTTTTAGATAGTCTTTTTGACGTAGTTTGGAGTTCAGAGGAATTTAGCTCTAATGATGAAGATTGGAAACAAGTACACGAAATTCCAAAGTCTTTAGTTAAACACGCATTCAGGAAAGGATTTCATCTTGGCGTGGGGTATGAGAGATGGAAGCATCGGAGAATTCTGGAAGAAGCACTAGTTAAGGAGCGAGATAAGGCGAAACGCGGTATAAAGGAGGAATAAATTTGTATTCAGTCTTAGAGATTTCGTTTATAATGATTTATATTATAATATTATCTTTTATCGTTACCGAGGCAATCGTAAGGGAAATTAGTTTTGGTGAAACTATATTCTTTATTTTGCTTCTAAGTTCTCTTCCTCTTTATTGGTATGGAGTGTATGGAGTTGTTAATGATGCTCTTTATTTTGCTATGATAGGAAATGCTTTAGCAGTTTTAATATTGGCTATCGTGATTATTTTCATGGTCTTAGTTGGATTTTTATTTACTATTATTGCAATTATGGTAGTAATCGCAGTGATAGGCAATTCGTGAGAATAGGTGAAAGAGAATGTGGCAAAATATGATGGAGGGATATTAAATGACAATGGAAAGCGTTGTTGTACGATGTCTAAATTGTAGATTTAGGCGAGTTAGAGTTATGTTGGAGAACGGTAATTTTACAGAGAAAAATGGTGTTCAGGTAGTAAGACATTTAATTAAACATCCTGACCACACTATTAAAATGGCTTCTCCTTATGACGTTGCTCTTTATAAATTGCGGGTTTCGGATAATGCTTTAATTAGAGAAGAATGAAGGTCAAATGACTTTGTCGTTAGTAAGAAGAAAATTATTTATATATTATGAGGGAATGACCGATTAGGTGGAAATATGAAAATGAATGGAGTTGGAAAATATAGAGAATATAAGTATAGAGTAATGAATGTAATAAAGGCATTGAAAGATTTTGAGTCGATTGCCGAGAAAGGAGAATTTACAATGGAGAACTTTAATAAAGTTAAAAGAGAGAATACTATTGCTGAGAATCGGAAGTTTAGATTTGGATTTGCGAGTTCTCATAAATGGGACTTTGATTCGCCTATTTCATTTACTGGAGAGAACTATTTTGGGATAGTAGAATCGAGTTTAATACAAGATTCGTTTGTAAGTTCAGATTTACAAAACAAGAAAGAGTCGCTTCGCTGGGCTATTTTTGTTTTTCCCTTTTCAAAGGAAGAGTCAATGCCAAATACTCTCAAGACTGTAATATATTTTAAGCATAGAAGTAAATTTCTTAGTGTTAATCAGTTTGTGAAAAAGGTTGATAAAATAATGAAGAAGTTTGAGAACCATAAATTTGCCGATAAAGCCGTTGACTATAAAATAGGAGACAAAGTTATTTCGAAAATCGTTCTATAATTTATTATTAAGACATTTCCATCGAGGAAGTGAATATAATGAAAACAGATAATTTCGTAAAAAATTGTTCGTATTGCCATAGAGGAATGATTGTTACAGTGATGCGATTTGGGGTTAGTCACGATGCTGGAATGGCAATAATTTGCCCTGATTGCGTAGGGAAAATAGATTGGAATGATAAGTATTTTCTAGACCATCCCGATGAAACTAAAAAACTTAAAGAGGAGTTAGAGCGTTCCAAAGAGGGGGAGTTAGAGAATGACGTTGAAGGAAGAGAGAACGTATAACAGTTTGAATGAGGCATTGTTAGCGGGGGCAAGATTTACTCACGTAGGCGATAATGGGGAATATGTTGAATATCTAGCTTATGAGAGTGGAAAATATTCTATTAGTCGATGGGTTTATAGACAATGCGTTGCGACAGAAACTTTCAAGAGTCTTAGCAGTATTTTGAGGTACAAAAAGTATGAAATGTGGAAAAATCCTGAGATGGGTATTATTAAACAATATTATTCTTTTAATGAAATCAGGGAAAAATTGAATGACATACTTTACATAAATAACGCAAAAGACGAAAAAGCCGTTAGATATATCTTGTCTTTTCTAAAAGACAAAGATGATTACAGTAATTATGAATTGACGATTTCTAAATATTTTAATACGTGTAATAAGTATTACATCGAGGCGTTTGAGGTAAGACAATTCGGTTTCAGTAAGGCTTTGTTTATGAGGGTTGCGAAGGATGATGATTCGTATTCGAAGTATTGTTCTGATTTAATTGAAGTTCTGAAAGAACTGAAACTTGATGAAGGTTGGTATAGAAATGTTGGGGTTAGAATTGAAAATGTGGAGTGAGTCAGAATGATTATAGTCAAAAAATTAAGCAAACTGCAAGATATTTGGGCAATAGTTATTGGCAATCCCAGCGACCCAGAGAATGAGTTCTTGCTGACTAAAAAGTCGATGCAGAAGTTATTTATGGAATTGAAGGAGGCTGGGTTTGATGGAGAGTGAAGATGTAATGCAAACAAAACGGAAAGTGTATTTTATACACGAAGGTGGTACTGGAATGGCTGCTGATTTTTTCATTGAGGGTATACAACCTATAAGTTCAAGAAAGGAAGCAGAAAAGGTTACAAATATAGATTATTATATGCCCGTCTGTAAATATGTTAAAGAGTTCCTGAAAGAACATCCCGAGTACGTTTACGTGGGTTCAACAGACAATATGCATACTTGGGGATGGGGAATGAATTTTGACGGTTATGAAGAAGTTGAATGCCCGGAGAATGGTTTGGCATTTTGTAAATGCGGACACAGAGCTATCGAACATATTTATGCCCATAACACCGAGATTGTTCCTCAATTTCCTTGTACGAAATGTGATTGTGAAGATTGCGATATGGTTTCTAAGGAGACGGTGAAATGACTACAAAACTCCTAAGCTACAGGTTCAGGTTCTTTAATGATGAACCGAAGCTTAACATGTTCGGGAATCCAACCTTCGGGAAGGCTATAGGGGCAGTGCAGTATGAAATTCATACGGAAGTTCGCATGGAAACATACGATTTGAAATACGATATGACCTATTACCAGTCGTTTTCTCGTGAAGGTGGAGAAGGGTTTTATGAAGATTCCGGCTTCTCTTTCGACATATGGAATTGGGATGGCAACGTAGAAAATCCTACACTAACGCCCTCATTTTCGCTTGACTGGGGTAACGGCAACAAACTGCATCTCAATGTGAAATCGGGCGAGCTTGAGATTCTTCCAGATACGACCGTTGACTGTACAAAAGTGGAGCGGATATATCGGGGCAATGTCGATGCGCTTCTGAAAGACTTGAATAGTGAGGATGAATGAAAATAACAAAAGCTGGGTCTATTGAACCGTGTTGTGGTAAAGCGAAAGAATATATCAAATATTTTGGCATCTATGAAGGCACTATTGTAATCACTGCTTCTCTTAATTATGATGAATATTTTGATATCATAATAGATTTTTGTCCATTCTGCGGTGCAAAGACGGAAATAAGTGAGGATGAATGAATGAAAATAGATTGTTGGAGCAGAAGAATGGGGGAAGTTTAATTAGAGAATATTTAATAGAAGAAATTTTTATATACTCTTAAAGAATGGAGAAAAAGAAAATAGAGATGAAGTAAATGGGAATGACGAAAATAGGTGAATGCAAAGTGTGTGGGGCTCCCATATACAGTGAGACTATAACGGACTTTCCCTCGCCGATATGGTCGTGTGGACATTTTGGATGGCAATTTAGTGTAACGGTGAATTCGAGTGGAAGTTAATTGGAATGACGATAATAGGTAGATGTAAAATATGTGGGTGTCCTATATATAATGCTGTAGTGGATTTTCCTCCAACGATATGGACATGTGATCATTTTGGATGTCTATATGATGGAACGGTGCTTTCGCATGGAAGTTAAAGATAGTGGAAAATATTACTATTGTATAATCGACTTAACATATGACCTTAGTCAAGCTGGAATAGAGATATCCGAGGAAGTGATAGAGAGGTATCGAAATCTTTTCAGTGAGTCGATAAATACATTGATGGGAGCGGACGTAGTGTTAGTATCAAGAGCGGAATCTAGTTATTATGCCGATAGAGGATATGAGGAAGTACCAAATTCTATTTGGAAACAAGCTCATAATATGATTCCTTAGAGGAGGTTGGAAAGAAAATGAAATTGATATATGTGGTGAGTGTGAAGGGCGGGAATGAGGTGTTGCCTAGGATGGTGAGAGCATTTAAGAATAAAGAGGACGCGGATAAAATGGCTGAGATAGTGCGGGGATACGTTGATGAAGTTGAGTTGGGATTCTAATGACAGTTGAAATAAAAAAGATGGATGGCGAGGAGTGGAATATAATACATACTCATAAAAGTGGGTTTGTAAAAATAATGACCTTGGAGAGCGAGGAAGTTAAAGACTTACTGAAACAGATGAAAGAGGCGGGGTTTTAATGGAGTGTCCTGAACATCGTAAGGATATGAGGAAGATTGATGAAACCGTCAATGGCTATGATGGAACGTATGTTTTCTGGATATGTGATGGGGAAGGAAAATTTCCAAGAAAACATATTATAAGAACGGAAGAGTGGGTTGGAAGTATCAACTTTTATGAGGTTGGAGAATGGAAATTACTGAAGGAGGTGGGGTTCTAATGACAGATTTCCGAATCGAGAAGGTTAGTGATAATTTGTTTGAACTCAAGCATCCCAACGGCCTGACTATCCTCATAAACTATGACGAACCCTGCTGGCTTCTTGACAAAGGAGATATGCAGGATTTAGCTAAACAAATAAAGGAGTTGGGATTTTGATATTTTATCAAGTATTTTTTGATGATGGTACTACGTTAGACCTCGAGACGCTTATAGAAGATTCAGAAGGTCATCCGGTGAAAGGTATTACTATTGACGGCGATTCGATATGGATAGGTTCTTACAAATACATTATAATAATGTCGGGAAATAATGAGTCTGAATGAAAGGGGATTGAAATGCAAAATGTATTTCTGGTTGTGGCTTGGACTAAAGGAAAGGATATGAAAGTTGTGTCATTGTGTAAAACAAAGGAATTGGCACAAGAAGTGAAAAAATCTTATGAACTTGCAGGTTGGGAGATTGTAGATATTCATGAACTTCCTGTCTATGAAGATTTTAACAGTTATGATAGTTGGGAGATTTGAGGTGAATAACAAATGAAGAAAGCGAATGTAAATGAAATGTTGGATAAAGCATTTGAGGAGAATTGGGAAGAATTGAAGCGCGAGAGAAAGGATGATTACTTTATTGTAAGTAAAAATTTGGAGGAAGAAGCTTTTATTCTATTTACAGCGGGATATATGAGTTGCTATGAGGACTTCGTGAAGAAAGGTAAGGAAGAAATTGAAGAGGTCGATGAAAAATATTCGGAGAAAGGTAGTTAAATGGTGTTTAGTTTTCCGCAAAGATTTACTGAGAAGACTGAAAATGAATTGGGATGTTTTGTTGAGGGGCAAAAGTGGGTAGGATAAATGATACCAGTGTATGTTGTTGAGGAAAACATTGATGGTCAATGGAGACCGAGAGCCGTTTACAAAGAGAAATTGTGGGCGAAATTGTGGATTAAGGTGAAAGTATTAGCGGGGGCAAATAATGCAGATAACTTCAAGATTGAGGAAGTTGATGGAGTTGGATTGTGATGGGTATAGAAAAAAATGATTATAGATGTTTTATGAAAGGGTCGGGAGCTTGCAGAGGAGAAGTTAGAAGATTTCAGGTGGGAATTGACTTCGTTGATATATGCACTAGACATTGTGTGCTTTTGATGGAAACGCTTACTGAGGAGGGTTTCTGATGTCTGTTATTACACTGTGTGGTTCTACGAAATTCACGAAAGAGATGCTGATAAAGCAATGGGAACTAACTAAGCAGGGACATATTGTGTTGGGATGGTGTATTATTCCCGATTTATATAGTAGGGACAGTCACCATATAGCAGAGGAGGAAAATGTGCAAGAGATAATGGATTCCGTCCATAAGAAGAAAATCGATATGTCAGATTGTATCATCGTCATAAATGTGAACGATTGCATCGGTGAAAGCACGAAATCAGAGATTCTATATGCTTCGCAACATTCCAAAACAGTGGTGTATGCATATCCTCATACACCAAGAGAATGGGAAAAGGAGAAGTGATTCTGATGGAACTGTCTGATATAGCATTTGTATTAATAGGAATTGCATTTCTACTTCCCGAATGGTATATAGCCTACATGATTGCGGGCTGGTTTGGTGTATACCTTCAGGCAGCATCGATGTCAGCGGTTCTTGTAATTGGATATGGTTTTTTCCATAGAGATGGGAAGGAGAAGTGGTTCTGATGGGGATGTTTGGCTTGATGTGCAAATGCGGTCATAATTCATTCGGACATGGTGAGGGGCTTATAACTGGTAAACATCCATGTCAAGTCGAAGGTTGTGGTTGTACAGAGTTTGAAGAGGGGTTCTGATGCTGCTGTGTAATTGGTGCGGGCGGCAAATTGAGGATGAACCCACCGTCCGATTTCAGGGGATGGTTCAGTGGATGGATTTTTGCTCTTGGAGTTGTGCGGACGCATATAGGGAAATGAGTATGAGGAGGCAAGGTTATGATGCAAAAAGCGGGAAAGATGATATGTAAAGGGGCTTCCAGTGGTGGTATGATGCACTCCAAGGAAACCGAGAGAGCAGATGATTGGGGTTCGATTCCTCAGAGCCCACCTATTCAATGGAGGGCGAGGTTCTGATGGCAGTAAAAATTAAGCATGTGTGTAAGTCTTGTTCATATGTGATAGAAGAACATAACGGGGGATTGTTGGATAGATATATTGTGCTTGATAATGATGAAATGAAACAGTTAAGTAAGCTTTTTAAAGAGGAGGGCTTCTGATGATTTATGATATAAAGAAGGTAGGAAAGCTTAGAAGATATATTGATTTCAGAGACAACGCCAGCAACGAAATTCCATATTTTCTAAAAACTAATTCACATTTGATTCCATTAATTTACTCTTCAATACCAGTAATCAAGACTGTCTTTCCGAGATGTAAACTAGCCGCAGAACTCTTTTCTGACCCTGAATCTGAAATTCAAAACCAAAAGATGGTGATATACATTAAAACGGGTTTGTCGGTAGAGGATACAATAAGGATGTTTGAAGAATTTGATGACATGTGGGGTAATAATATTTATCTAAAATCTGATGGAAAGATATTGGTAATGGAGGAATTCGATGGTTGATATATTAGTTGAGGCGATTGCACAAATAATTTGTACAAGGTGTCGTAATGAAATTGAAGGTGGAACATGTTTATCGTGTGGTAATCCATTCGAACACGCAAGTCGAGTATATTGCAATGGTGATATGGAACATTATTGTAGAGAATGTTATGAGGAG
>JAEHJW020001088.1_pt1 | contig 69933 bp, 78 predicted proteins | sample 9271431 | NCBI WGS metagenome assembly JAEHJW02 | reverse complement strand
GACGCGCCACGCGACCTGTGTCCCGCGCCACGCGACCTGTGTCCCGCGACCGCGCGAGCGGAAACCCGAGTGGCGCCTCGGGTCCCGCTGCTGGGGTCGCCTGCGGCCTGCCCACGGCGCCTCGGGCTCGGGCTCCGCCCAGGCGCGGCGGGCCACGCCCGCCCAGGGGCTCCGCCCCTCCCACCCCGGGCCCGCCTCACGGCGCGCGGCCCTCGTCTTCGACGAGGGACCCGGCATCCCATTATTTTCTTCGTTTCCTTTGCCTCTTCGTTTCCTTTGCCTATTCGTTTTCTTTGGCCGCCCTGGGTAGAAATAAAATAATGCCTAGTCCCCGCCCAAGAATAAAAAAATAGGGGACCCCATAAAATAATAGCCCGAGGGACCCCCGTTTAAAAACGATTCTAAGGGCCCTACAATCGACTTACTTTGCAATCGGGTATCTCATACGAGAAAAAGATTCTAATCGATTCTAGGCCCCGTGGAACGCCTCTAAATGCATACCGCGAATCCACCAACCCAACAGGCATACAAAACAAGACTCTCCCCAGGCAGAATAAATAATATGTATAGCAGGTGCTGTACGACTAAGGTCTTAAAAATAATCAGATTGATTAAAAAATAATCCCCCGGAATAAAAATAATCGGTACGACTAAAGTCGTATACCGAATGCTATCGCCCGATTACTTATGCCCCGGATACCCGTGGATATGCTCCCCCGGCGGCCCCTCTGGGGGTCTATTCGGTACACTTTGTCTCTCTGCATGGTGAAAAACAACTCGAATGAAAAAGATTCAAGCGCCCTTTCGGAATCGTAGTGTTTATGCGGGTTCCCGGAAAGTGCTTTTTTCCAAAAGTGTAAAGAATCCATAAATGAAGGGTCATTTTTGCCGGAAACGAGAACGAATGAGAACGAACGCGAAACATAGGGATTTTCTCGGTTAGGTTTACCAAAAGGGTGGTATTTAGCCTCAAAACAAGGGAATTCGGGATGTCTGCTCAGACGGCTCCCAGGGGGCATTGATTGTGGGTCTTTGGTCGTAGTGCAAGTGCCGTACAGGAGCGGTATACTTGTTTAAACAGGGACCTACATACAAGAATGGAGCCACTTTGATGAGACAGGATCCTTTTGAAGGTAAGAAGCCTATGATTAACTCGATGAACATTGAGCCCCCGCATGACCTGGAGGGATGGGGGTCTGAGTACAGGGCCGGGTTCGAACAGGGTGTGGAATGGGCGATTGTTAATCTTTTGAATAGGACGGTAAAAGACAACTTTGCAGTCGGGGTCAGTTATGAGAATAAGGAAAGAGTAATCAGATTCTTTTCGATGCGGGGCAGGTTGACAGAGCTTCTCGCGGAGAGCGACGAGTCGGGGAAGTGTATTCTCGGGGTTATGTCCAAGGACGCCATGTTAGAAGGTCTTCTCAAGAAGCCGTAGGTCCCTTCTATGCCCCTATCTATGTATAGGGGCTTCTTATTCTATGTGTCTGGAGGAACGACGGGATGCTGTGCAACAGGGAACTATACTGTATTGTAACGTGCGATAACTGCGGGTATCAGGAGTTCTTTACTTCCCCGCAGGAAGCACAGGAGTTAGGAGGATGGGATTGCCGTCTGTGGGACGAGGAATACGGGCAACAAGACCATCTCTGTATAGCATGTAAAGAGACGATTCGAGACGGGATGTTGGAGGAGAAAGCATGAAATGCCCATTATGCGGTCTACCGAATAGCGGCGGTAAATCGGGTCTTATGGCTTATCATCCGTCATGCGCGGCTGTTCGTTGCTTTATGGAGATTGACGGTCCACATGTTCCAATGAGTCCTCCGCCAGTTGATTATCTAGAAGAGATGAAAAAGACCCATGTTTACGACGAAGCAAAAAAGGATTGGATCATAGTAAATGAGTGACAGAGCCATGAGTGGCAATAACGCGCCCCACGTACGGTTCGTGGAGTTCCCGGCTACTGGAAAGTCCGTGAAAGAATCCAAGATCAGTTCTGGCTACGCGAAGTTTGTCGAGACGGTGGATTCCAGGGAATCCACCTACTGGTTGGAATCGTTTCTCTGCGAACTGAACATCATCAGTGAAGACGGAGATATTCGCGGCTTGAGCCAGGAGCTTGTGAAGGTCATGCTCCCCGCCATGCAGCGGTTCGCCGAGACCGGGAAATTGTGGGAGTAGTAGAAGTGAGGAAGAAGATGAAAATCCTGTGTATGCTGTTCGGCCACGTCTGGACGAAGCGGACGTGGGAAAATCCGTACATCGAGTGCAAGCGATGTGGGGCAGAATATGATGGATAAAGAGGAGCCGTATCTCACTTGGTCCCTGGAGCCCCCAACGAGCCAGGAGCCTAGAGGCATTACGATGGCAGACATTGAGGCGGCGCACAAGTCTATCCGGCAATGTGGCTACCTGCCCGATCTAGAGATAGTGACTCGTGAGAAGTATATAAGAAAAGCACAAAACGAGATTGAGCAACTGTACAATAGGATAAAGAAAGAGGAAGAATATGGAACGAACGATGTATGTTGAATACAATGCTGGGAAACTGGTTGCCGTGGATATCGAGCCAACAGAAGATAAACTTAAAGATACTTGTATCCATGTTGTAGATATCTCAGACTTCGAGTCTTTTAGTGACGCTGTTAAGCGGGCTGCGGCAAGAAATAAGGCTATTGCCGATCACATGGATCTTTGTGAGCCTGTGGCAAGACGACAAATCGTTCATCCAAAGGGGCATCGGATCGTATATCATAATGACGATGGCTCTTATGTATACATGGAATATTATCTTCCGTGTGTCTGCCCTCGGATTATCATGGCAGTTGAACCCAAGGACAGGCTCAAAAGAGAGGAATAAATATAAGTCATTTGACTAGGCGGCGGTGTTAACGGCGTTTATTAACGCGGTTTAGCATATCTCTAATCTTATAAAGAGTAGAAAGCAAATAAATGATTATACTTCCATTGATTTTTGTGCTTATAACGTTAGCTATTGGTTTTATGATATTTGGATTGTTCACCGTGTCTCTTTCTATCGTGCTTGCTATCAATGCGGCTTGGGCCAAGTGGGGCCCCAAGATAGACGTTAGAGACTGCTTGAAAAAGGGTCGTACGCAATGAAAAAAACTAAAGGTAAAATAATCCTAGTCGGATGCGTGGCTACGAAACAAGAAATCCCATGTGCTGCAAAAGATATGTATATATCTCCTTTGTTTAAGAAGAGAAGGGCTTACGCGGAACAAGAAGTTAAAAATGGGAATGCAGCTTCATGGTTTATTGTATCTTCTTTGCATACTATTATAGATCCTGAAACGGTAATAGAACCGTATGATAAGACTATGAAGCATTGGGGGCAGGATTCTCTTTATTGGGCTAGGTGCGCTCTTACTAGCCTCGGTAATTTATGTTGCAAAGTATGGGGTACTCGGATATCTAATAAATCGTCTATTATAGACCATACCGAGATTGCGATGGACAATATTACTGTTGAGATACATGCGGGCGAAGATTATGTTAAACCTATACTGGCTGTTGCCGAAAGAGACAAGGAAAGATTTGTGTTTGAGTGGCCCGTTAAAGGGCTACAAATAGGACAATCTTTGAAATATTATGATGATTTGATAAATAGAAGGAAAAGCAAGCGAGGCAAATCTGGCGGATAGGACGAAGGTCGTATATCGAATGATATCCGGCTTTGCTATACTCTGTTCATCGAAGGGAAACACGGCATACGAAGGAGACTGGAATGACAAAGTTGGAGCGGTACAAGGACCAGTTGGAGTTCGTTCGTAAGAATGAGCAGGGGTATGATGAATACCGTAACAAGAAGGACGGGTATCTTCTTGTCCACATCCCCGCTATTACTGCCACTATCGGGACGGACCTCACGGACGGGGGAGTCCAAGACGAAGGCCCGCAGCATCAGGTAGAATTGGAAGATTACTTTATCGGAGTACACCCGATTACGGTCGCTCAATACCGGAGGTTCGTAGAAGAAACTGGATATCATGTTTCCGAGTTCTGCGCTGGTCTTCTAAAGAATATGGATATGCAAGATCATCCTATCACTTATGTATCGATCCCGGATTCGGTCGCATATCTGGTGTGGGCGGGTCTCCGGCTTCCTACCGAAGTGGAATGGGAACACGCGTATAGGGGCCCGAATAACAACGTGTTTCCTTGGGGTAACGAATGGGATTCTACCAAGTGCCACAATAGCGTGGATTCCGAGAAGACAGGAACTGCGGCCATTGGGTCTTATCCTAGCGGTGTATCGCATTATGGGGCCCACGATATGGCAGGGAACGTCTGGGAGTGGACTTCTACTGAATTCAAGAGTTATCCATATTCTCCCACGGATGGCCGGGAAGACTATATTAGGGATCTTATGGAGGCTACTGCTTCTGTTCCTTTCGAGGTGCTGTGATTGACAAAGAATAAGCGGGGAGTAACGTGCGGGAATGTTCTCCCCACCCCCTTGGGGGGCACTGTACTAGAATGTTCCCTACCTTACGACCACTTTGGGTTGCATAGGTGCAAGGTTGTTGACGGGCTCTCAGATTCGTATGTAACCTGGGGCCCTCCTGAACCGCCCATACCGGTAGCGTCATTTATAAGACGGGATAACGGGGAAATAACGTCGGTCTCTCCAATGTATTACAATCCATACCCGACTTCTTTTTGGGAGGTATAATGAAAATAGCCTGAGTAATCGGGCTATTTTTGTATTTCATTGTTGTACATCTAGAGGATCTATAGATATAGGATGGAATGAATTGGTATGTCTGACAATGCAATACAAGCATTAGCGATTAAGATTCTTGCCACGGTCTCTCAGAAGAGCGGTGTAGACGCTCGTCTTGTAGCCCCTCCTGAGTTGCAAGAGGCTGTCTGGAGACATTATTCCGACGCAGAAGACATTCTTCGGAACACTTGCCAGATTAGTTGCCAAGTAGACCGTATTTATGAGACTCACGACGGTCCCAAGGCAAAACCCAATACTTCAGTAGTTCCTGCCCATAAATTAAAGATGACCAATCGTATTATTAGATTCCAAAGAAAGATGGTATGGGACCCTCTGTTTAGAAACGGCGGGTTGTTCCTTGCGGACCATCAAATGGTACATTGGAAGGACGTTCCAATCGGGGGTCTTGTGGAGCATCTACCATTGCTTCCATTGCTATTGTCTGAGTGCGAATCGAATCGTAAGGTTGCTTCTTCTTTCTCTCTAGCCAAGGCCGCAGAGGCAGTAATAGGCGGAATAGACGTCCCATTGTTCAAACCTGCCCCTACCATGGTAGAGCCAATTGTTTCAGATATATCGCCGGGTTTGGAGATTCATGGTAGGGATTATAAATTCGATTTAAACGAAGATTCTGAAGATGACGATAGCGAGGACGAGGAAGACGATGACTCAGAAGAAGAGGAGTTGAAAACAGACTCACTTATAGATTCTGAAGACGCGGAGCCTGGGCGAGACGAGGACGAGATTCTTGGAGCGGGCAGCGGGATGGATATAGCGTCCATGATCAACAGTAAACCAGTTGCCTCTCTAGAGCCTGTCAATATAGATAAGCTTCCTCAGACTCCTCCTACGGTCGTGAAGCCGAGAAGGGGCAGAAAGAAAAAAGATGTTTGATAAGATAAAGTGCTTTCTTGGATTCCATAATTTTGCCTCAGACGGTGTATTGTACGATTGGTCCGAAGACGGCTCATTGTGTGTGTCTAGTAAACCTAGATTTGTATTCAGATGTACTCGTTGCGATGAGACGACTTTTAAATAAATGCCGTACTCTAAGAAACATAAAGAACCAGATAGGTCAAGGGACATTATACTGCCGTCTCCCCCCGGGGGTGGTTGGTCTTTTAAGCATCCAGACCCTGACAACATACATAGGTTGTTAAAGCGGTGGAACAATGGGCTGTCTATGTCCAAAGAGCAGATTATGGAACTTGAGCAATTGATAGCGGAGTGGATCATATATTATCAGTTGTTTGGGAATACCCGGCAAGCGGTGCTACTGTATAAAAAGCAAAGGACGTTCCGTCGGGAACTAAAGGAATGCAGCAATCAGATATCGACGCCGCAAGGTGTGCGCTATGTTCGTCAAATGAAACCCTCCCTCCGGGGAGCTACTCTTTGGTGATTGTAAAAGACGATGAATTCAAAGTCCATAAGAAGTGTGCGGAGTCTTGGAATTCTGCTCTTAGAATTCTATTTAATGGGACTCGTGGTATCAATGGATTGCCCCCATATATCTTCAAGGAATCGAGGCTACTGAAAGACCGATGATGACGCCATACAATTGTGTGATCTGCGGTAATCCTCTTGATCTGCGCAGGCCGGATACCGTATCTATTCCGAAGGCCCGGGCTCACGAATACTGTTTGAGAGGAGTAGACCCAGATGATCTTTCCGAAGACTTGCCCTGTTGCTCTTCGCGCTTGCTTGCTATTGGGATGGGCGGTTGTATTCTTGAACGCCGTTCTAGTATTCCGAATGACGAAGTATGGGTTTATTCTCCGGATGCATCAGAAATTGCAAGGTATAAGATTTTTCCGGCGGGGCCGGTCGTATACGAACCGGTTGGAACGATAAAGGTGCCCAAGTCTGAACTGCCCAAGGAAGAAGAGGGAGAGTTTGATGGTGCTGCAGGAGCCTGACCCTAAGAATAAGCAATTGTTTATTAGAATTACAGAGTCAGAATGGGATTCTGTAGTATCGGAGTCCAACGAAAAAGGAATTACAAAGTCAGAAGTAGTCCGTTCTAGAATCAGGAATGGGCCTGCTCCTAATATGAATGATATTGGTATTGTTATTCCTATTCGAACTATCTCGGCTATTCTCGGTCTACTCCAGGATATTGATTCTAGACTTTCATCGTTGCAAGGGCATTCGAATGACTGATAAGAATAAACGAGGATTGAACCCATTTGTTCTTGGGGCTTCCGTCTTTGCTGCGGGGCTATTTGCAGATAAGATTGTTAAATCTATTTCTATAGATAATGTTCGCAAAGCGGTTGGAGTCTGTGTAGACTTGCATTGGTATCTTACGCATTCTACAAAAGAGACTCCGTTTGAGAAGCCACAAAAAGACGAGGAAGAGCCTGTATTCCTTCCTGCCCCCGGATTCTCGGCAGAGGACGCAGTAGCGGTTCCTCCACCTCCCCCGGCTGTTTCACGTGGAACAACCGCCCCGATTGTCCGGTATGCCCCACAGGACGAATTGGATGACGAGGAACTGTTGGAACGGTTGAAGAGAGGCCAATCGGTTATCCCGGTCCCCACCAATCATTGGGAGATGTAAGATGAAGAAGCCCGCACGTTCCAAGCCTCGAGTAGTTGGGGACCTTCGGGCCCCCGTCAATGCATTTGAAGATGACGCGCAGCGGCAGATTGAGTATTTGTTCAGTCACGGGTATCGTGATTCGGAGATCCGAAAGAAGTTCATTAAATATTGCGGAGATAAAGGTCTCGGATGCCCTACAGATTCCGAGGTTGAGAATCGGATTGAGCAAGTAAAGAGGTCTTTTAGGGAACTTACCGGGTCTATTAAAAAGAAGTCCGGGGATTTTGCGTGGTCCGAACGCGCAAGACTTGTGCAGAGATCTAATATTAGAATCGAAAAGCTACTTGATGCTATGGAGGCAATGGGCACAAGTAGGGGCCCGGCAATGGATAAAGTGCTTAACGGTCTCCGGTCTGAGGACCAATGGCGGTCGAAACTTGCCACACAGATTGAAGAGGCAGGTAGTACAAACACGAAGGGGGCTAATCAGGTCGCATATGATCATGAAGTAAGCCGTGCTAATGGCCTGAAGACACTGGCTTTGGGGCCCGCAGAACCCTGCGATGAAGGGCCTGGGGATTCTTTCGAAGTCGATGATACATTGAGCGACGATTTGGTCCGTGCCGTAATCGATGAAGAAGGATAAATAAAGAGACAAGATATGAGCAAGGTTTCAAAGATATCTCCACTAGAAGCGGCGTGGAGAAGGTCAGATAATATATTTAATCCATTTCTATCGCCTGATAAAGATGAGGAAATTGTTTCGGGGTACCGCGCGGACTTTCCCAAATATGCGTCGCAGTTCTTGTGTATCGTAGATGACGATGGCCGTGTATCTAGATTGGACTTTACTCGTAAGAAGTGCCAATTAGTATTGCACGGAGTAGTTTGGAAACTGTATAAGAAACTCGGATATGTCCGAGTAATGGTTCCAAAGGCACGTCAGACCGGTGTTTCTACTTATGTGCAGGCGCTTGTAAATTGGAAAATGAGGCTGTGGAAGAACTCGTCTTGCCGTGCTATTTCAAACACGGGTGAAAATGCCTTTAAGATGTTGGAAATGGCTCGTATGTATCATTCCATGCTTCCCGAAGAGATACGACCCCCGCTTTTACAAAGAAACTTGAAAAGAATGGATTGGGGGAATCGGGACGAAAAGACGCGATACGAACATCCGGGCCTACGGTCCTCGCTGGAGATATCCACCGCAGGTAATCCGCATATTGGGCGTGGGTCTCACCATCAGTTTATTCATGCGACCGAAGTTGGGTCCTGGCCCAGGTCGGAAGAAGTGCTTCGGGCAATTGAACCGGCTCTACATGACTACGAACCTGATACATTTGGATTCCTTGAATCCACGTCCGAGGGAGACGAAGGTGGGTTCTATGACCGTGTTATGCGGGCTAGAGACCAATTGTCTATGGGGAGTTCCCCTGAATGGCATGTTGTGTTTCTTCCTGCGTGGCTTGAAGAGCGTTATTATGATTCGGTTACGGTAGAAGAGGCAGTAAAGATTGTACAGCAGGCGGACCCATACGAATTGGGACTTCTAAAGAAATTCAAGTATCTTAGTATTCCTATGCATGAGGTGGTTCCTGGGACCCCCCCTCCTGCATTGACCGATACCAAAAATCCGCCTCGCGGGGCCGGATACCTGTCCTGGAGGAGGAAAAAACTTGCAAGTGTCGGTGGAAACAAATCCGTCTTGGATAAGGAATATGCCGATACCTTGGAAGCATTTTTTGCTGCGACGGGCCAAACTCTCTTTGATAAAGCGTCTCTTATGCATTATCGTGGAAACACTATAATGAAGGGGATTGTAGGACGATTGGTTGTCCCTGAAAAGGGAAGTAATCTACAAAATAGGCCGTACTTTGTGGAAGACTCTTCGGGCCCATTGACAATCTGGGAGCCCCCGCAGCCGGGTCTTAGATACGGTATTGGGGCAGACGGTGCAATCGGGAAGAAGCCGGACCCTGATTTTGCGGATGATACAGCTTCTGAGAATATAAAAGAGGAAATGGGTGACTTCTGTGCCGCAGAAGTATTGAGTTGTTTCAACCATCAAGTCGCAGAGTATAATTCAAATGCGATTGACGCGAAGTCATTCGGGGACGAATTGTTCAATCTTGGGCTTTGGTACAATAGTTGCGTGATTATGCCCGAGACCGGCAACCAATCTGCAGGTTATGCAATTCTAGATCGTTTGATGGAATTGAAGTATCCGCATATTGGGCGTTGGGAGAAGCCCGATAGCATCAATCACCATTTGAAGATGGCGGCATACGGGTGGGAAGTTATGGATAAGGCGCAGCCATTGGACTCTAAAGTGCTGACGCCGAATGGGTGGAAGGCCCTGAGATACGTCGGTCATGGCGCAACAATCCGTGGTTTGCATAATTGGGTTACGGTTAGAGAAGTTATTGAGCACGGTATCCGGCAAGTATATAAAGTAACATTTTCTGACGGTACCGTTTGCAGAGTGTCTGCGGGGCATTTGTGGGAAGTCCATACTTCGGTGGGGTCTTGTGTTACTCCCACGAGTTCATTGTTGGAGACGGGGCTGCGGGATAGACACGGGTGGGTGTGGAGAATCCCGTCTATTGAAAAGCCTATTCCATATCCTGTGCCTGAGATAAACACTGAGTCTACTTCTTTTGTATATAACATAGGAAAGGAGCGGGCTATTTCCGAGGAGCCTATTCCTTCCAAATACAAATATTCGCCCGAGAGGGCACGTATAGCGATTCTCCGTGGGATAATGGATACTATCGGTTCCATTGCCCCCAGGGGGTATGCGTGTTGGGCCCTGACTGTTTCTAGAGAATTGGCCGAAGACGTCCAGGAGATTGTGCAATCGTTGGGCGGAGTTTCAAAGATTAAGAAGTTTAATACATATACAAGAGTTAGCGTCAATCTACCGGAGTCTATCTGCCCGTTCGGTAGTTCCTATTATAAAAAAGCGTGGATTGATGCATGGGCCAAACACAATAGTAAGCCCGAGAAAAAGAGACTCCGTAGATTCGAGAGATTTATTGTATCGATTGAAGAAGACGGTCTCGAAGAATGCCGATGCCTGAAAGTATCGAGTGAAGACGGCCTATATTTGACAGACGGGTATATTGTCACGCACAACACAAAGCAGACACTGATCGGCGATCTGCAGAGAGAAGTAATGCGTGGCGCAGACAGATTGTATACAAGGACAACAGTAGACGAATCTAAAATACCTAAATTAAAGATTCGTTCGATGGAACTCCTCCGGCAATTGCAGACATTCGCGCATCTTAGCGGCGGTGCAATCGGCGCTAAGGGCGGTAGTAATGATGACTTGGTAATCGCATTTGGGCTATCTTATATTGCAGTACGGCAGGGTGGTGGCCTTGTTTCACCCGACGCTCTGGTAGAGCAGTCTATCGTGGAATACACAGACGAACAGATGTCTGATGAAGAAATTCCCGGGTTTTGGGAGATATAGGAGACTATTGAGATGGGCATTGATGTAAAAGTAAACCGGGTTAAACTGTTGGACGCTTTGAATAGGGTAAGCGGGTCTGTAAATGATAAAAGTAAATTACCTATTCTTTCCCATGTTTTGTTAGACGTATATACAGCTAGCGATGGCAACGAGTATCTTGTATTGTCCGGGACTAATCTGGACTCATTTACACAAGTTAAAGTACCAATACTTGGGTCTAACGAACACGGTAAAACCACAGTATCGTTAAAGAATCTTATTGACGTAGTAAAAAAATCCAGTGGGGAGGACATTTCTTTAATAGAGGGGCATTCGGAACTTCGGGTGCATTCGAAAAGGTCTCAATTCTCATTGCCGTCTGTTTCTTCAGACGCGTTCCCAGAATTTCCGATGTCTCAGACCTCCAAGTCCGTCACTGTAGACGCTCAAGACCTTTCTAAATTGATTGATAGTGTGTCTTCTTTTATTGCGAGGCCGGCTGAGACTAGAGAGGTACTTAAGGCAGTACAGCTTCATTTTGAGCCTGGGTTGATAATTGCAAGAGGGACTGACGGTCGCATTGCGGTTTTCCGAGAAAAGCCGTCCGATGTTGAGACTTCTACGGGAGGGTCTCATGATATTCTGATATCTAAAGAGGGTGTAACAGCACTTAGAAAACTTATAAAAAACGATACTGGCAAAGTAAATATCGAATATACAGGTAGGAAGGTCTATTTTGATACCGCCACTGGCTCCGTTGGTTCCAAGGTACCGGAAGGTAATTTTCCGAGTTTTAATAATTTATTTACGGACACTCCTGGCACTCTCGCGATTGTAAATAAGGGTCAATTTTTGGACGCCGTTAGGCGCGCATTGCCTTTCGCGAAAGACCGCGAGAACCCTTATCTACTCCAGTTCCAGTTGTATATGGAGCCTGATAAACTTCTTATTCATGCCGGGACGGCCTTTCTAGGGCAAACCACTGAAGAAGTTCCTATTCATTTGAAGGGTCCCGGCGGCCCTATTGCATTCGATGGAAGGTACCTAGAAAAGATACTTTCAGAAGCCCCCGGAGACAATATAGAATTTCATAGTAAGGGGCGTTTAAATATCGCTAAATTTGTAGGAGAAGGCCCTTCGCCCACTTCGTATTTACTTATGCCTGTTAAAATAGAATCGAATAAGATTTGGGACCCGCATGAAAATGTAGAAGAAACCCCAGAGGCCGCCAATAAATCAATTAAAGATACGTTTTCTATATCGATATCGAGAGACGCATTGGAAAAGGGGTTGAACGAAGTTTCCAGGTCCGTATCCCCCCGGGGGCAGGGACCATTTTCCGAAGTTCTCATAAAGGCCGGTGGTGGCAACGTTTTTTTTACGGGTACTAATTCTATGTTTGGAGACGGCCAATCCGGAAATTCTTCTACGTTCACCTCGCCAGCGTCCGTAAAAAAAGAAGGGTCTATTCTAGTAAACTTAAAGACGCTGAAAAACCTGTCTGATAATATCCCAAAAGGTACTGATAATATTACTATCACAGGCAACAGCGAAAATAGAATTAAAATAAAAGGAGACGGCATAAATTCTGATCTGGCGGGATCGGATGCTTCCAATTTTCCGAGCACTCCCACTATCACAGACATGTATGGCCCGGAAATTAAATCGTCAGATTTGCTTGACATGATAAAGCATGTTTCCCCATATATGGAGGGTTCAGATTATTCGGGCAAGTTGCGGCTTAATGCAATTAAATTATCTATTGGACGCGACGGTATTGACCTGATAGCGTCTAATAGTAAAAATATTGGGTATATAAAAAAGCCGGTTGAATCGTCTCCTGCTCAATGGCCTGATACTACGTTATTGATTGATAGGTCTAATATACCCGCATTGACAAAAATGCTTGCGTCAAACCCTGGCCGTATACGAATTGTGGTAGACGGGCCGGAGCCTGTAGGCCGGGGCGCCGGGGACAAGACAAAAATAGTCCATTTTATTTCCGAGGACGCCGGTTCTGTTTTTTCTACTACAGCAGAATCCGATAACTACCCGGACATTAAGAATTTTATCGACAGTCCAGCGGCTACTTCGGCGAACCTGCCTACTGAGGACCTTTCTAAGGCCCTACACGGTTTGGAACGTCACGCTGAGCGTTTTACTAAAGAAATTGTTAATAGCAGTGGCAACAAAACTTACGTGGAAGATATGTCTCAACCGGGCTCTGCAGTATTCAAGTTCGGTTCCGACGGGCACCTTAGAATAAATGCTTCTAATGGAGAGAGCAGCTCAGAGGCTTCAGTTCCTATCAAGTTCGACGGCCCAGATATAACACTTAAATTGCTTCTAGGTCCAATCATGAGGGCTCTGGATACATCTAGAAGCCCGGTAACTAGCCTGTCTTTTAGCGACAATGGGCTACTTATTAAAATGCATCCCGAAGGGGATAAAAGCAAAGTAACGTTGTTTACTCCGGCGTTTTCGAGAGACTACCCGTCATTGGAGAAACAGCTAGCCGGAAATAGGCAGAGAACTTCACCGGCCATCCCCGGCGCCCCGTCGGACTCCGCAAATACGCCCGACGTGGCCGCCCCTCCGTCACCGGATATGCCCGGGTCTTTGTCTTCCTACGATATGATTCCGTCTGACAAGTGGTCTTTGTTGAAGAGATACTTGGCGATATACGGGGCAAAAAATAATCCGTATAGGGGTACCGAGGTAGCGGAGCTACTTCGCAAAGGTTTTGAAAAACTAGGCCCGCACCCCCAGGTCTCCGAAGTAGAATCTGTGATGGGCCGTCTGATGCGGAAGAATGGATATATTGTAGGGGAAAGAGGTAACAGAGAACTTTTCGAAGGTATAAAAAAAATTGTACCTCTCCCGGAATTGTCACATATAAAAGACACCCCAGGGGCACTACCAGACAAGCTAACATTTATGAGCCCCATAGACGAAGATGGCCCGGTCACTAGAGAAGAATTAGATAATTTTTTGAGACGTCTTAATAGCTATTATGACGCGTCTAAGCGCGGTTATGACATTGATAATAAAATGAAAGAACACGCATTTGAGACTGCCATAAACGCTATTAAGAAGCTATCAGATACACCAAATATAAGCGAACTTCAAAACATTATTGAAGATTTATCTGGTAAGCTATCGTCTACATCCGATATTAGAAGTCTGAATGATGATTTTAATAAATCATTTGGTCCCGCCATTCACAGGGCGATAGCGGCGGCAATCCCTCCGGCCCCTCCGGCCCCTCCGCCGGCCCCTGGCTATGACAGTAGTGATTATAATTACAAAGTAGTCACGCCGGAGGGTTATTTTGGCGTCCCTGACTTTACTTCTAAGATAGTCCCTCCTAACGTATTAAAGTTGATTACAGAACTTTTACGATATAATGTGAATAAGAAAAGCGAGGTTGCAAAGGCCAATGTCGGCCAAGCGGCGTTCTCTCAGGACCCTACGCCTGTTTATGAACTGGCCGGAATCCTTTCTAAAGCCTATAGCGAGTACCCTCCTGGTAGCGGATTAGACGCTAATAGGTTTCGTACTAAGAAACAAATATCGGGCATCCTGCAGGCGATCTCGGAAGGAGCCGAGCCAAGGACTGATACATTGCGGCAAGACGCAATGATGGACCCTACAGAATTGAAGATTCTAAGAGCGGTCCTTCAAGGCCACCCTAGTATCTATGAATCCCCGGGTTTGGCATCTATAGTAAACAAGGTTATGTCCGGGGACGAGGTTCCAGTAAGCGACGCCGTTCTACTGTCTAGTTACATGAATAGTCGTAGATATTCGAGGGACCTCTACAAGAATGGTCAATACTACGAAGACTTGCTTATGCCCACGTCTATGGAGCGGTATAGACGGCCGGAACCGGTAGAAGAGCCACCTCCGTCTACATTGTTTTCGGAACCTGCCCCGGAGGACCCGCTTGCTTTCTTTGGGCTAGAGCATCTCCCGGATACGAAAGTTCCTGCTGTTATTGCGAATATGATGGGGGACATTCTTTCGGAGTATGAAAAAGTTACCCCTGTAACAAATGTAGCGGACTTCCGAGAGTTGCATCGTTACCTTTCCACCATGCAAGAACCTAAGCAGGCACCGGGGCCCGGGGAAAAAGGGCTAGACCTGAGTAATCGGAAGATATCTAAAGATATTGTATCTATACTAAAAAAAGAAAAGGCGTATTTTGAAGGTATTGAAGGGCCCGACGCTTCATCCGACGACATAAACAATTCGAAGCGTTTCTCGGGCGCTGTGCAGGAAATACGAGACCTGTTTAATTTCGCAGCGAATAGAACTGAACCTATTACCGGGACCTTCGGAAGCGACGCAAAGATAGACCCGTTTGAATTGGGCCTATTAAAAAAGTTTTTGGAGAAAGAACGATATCTAAAAAAGGACCAGCGGCTATCTGAAACTAAGCCAGTCGTAGACCGTATTCTAAAAAAAATTAACGATTTAGGCCCGGACCCGTTACTTAGAGACGTTTTGGATGTTATAGGTGATACCCGTGTGCTAGCGGATTCCCCCCGGGGTATTGCGCCAATGGAGTATATTAAAAGAATTCTTCGTACATCGTACATTAGACGATATACAAAAAAACCTCTTACTCAAGAAACCCCCGAGAGCCCTGTAGAGTCCCCCAATCAGAGCGAGTTACTTAAGTCAAGGAATGCATTGGGGGAACTCCCTCCTGGCGAATCATTAAGTCTTAATGCAGTCCGTAATCTTATAGAGTATTTCAAAGGTAAGCAGCAGTATTATGACCAAGTAGGAGTAACGAAGAATTCAGTGGAGTATCGGAGCAAGATTCTGCACTCTGTTTATAGAATCGTGGACGAGCAGCGGGCAGGTCATTATAACAACGTTATAAATATAGTAAACGAGTTAGTGTCCTACCTCGAAGATAATGGCGATGCCGGCAGATTCGGTAAAAAATATAAGTTTTCAAGACCCGAGTTCTTGGCAGCGTTAACACGGGGTAGCGAAACTCCCGGTGCCGATGAATCGATAAAACCCGGCGATACTCGGCCAAACTTCTTTTCTACAATAACCGGGGATGCTGCGGACCGGTTGGGCGCCCTGTATGACAACGTTATAAAAGTAGCAAAAGAGCATGAAATACGATTTAGCGGTAAGCAGATACCGGCTGAGTGGTCTTACCTAAAGCACACCGGAGTCCGAGAGCTTCCCAAGAAATTTGCTGACGTTATGTACGAACTAGAGGACGTACTGGACTCTATAGTTGATACGCCAGAATTCAAAAAAACATTCGCATCGAATTTACATAGTGCCTTTAAAGGCGCTAAACATACGAGTGATTTAGAGGACGTTAGCCGTTTTTATGAAGCGGTTCTCCATACTTTTATAACTCCAAGTCCATTGAATCCAACCGCCAGGGGTACAATATATGAGTTACTAAAACAGCGGTACCCATTCGACCAGGACCCGGGCAACCCAGAAATTTTCGGGGACTACGGGGACGGTGGCCCTTTTTCTAATGTATTAATGCTAAAATATCTGTATCCTTTTATCATGAAAAGAGGGATAAAGGAATACGAGAAAAGACGAGTCGATGAGCACCTCCCTAAAATTGAAGGCGACTATGGAGATTTTAGTAAAGTCCGTCAAAGAATTGAATCTGAGTATCCTAGAAAACCTGAATATATAACTCCAGATTCTCCTATCCCGGAGTATATATGGAGACAGATGCGGTCTTCTTTGGACAAACTTGTTGAGGACATTCCTAGCGCTTCTAATAATAAAGATGTTTTTGATACCGCTGTTTTAGATTTACAATCAGAATTCGATAAACTAGGCGCTAATTCTACCCCTTCTGTACGTGACATACAAGAAGCAATATATAAAATTGCTACTCGGCATCCGGATATCAAATATTATAATGGTGATTTTAGGAGTCATTTTGAGACTTTTATAAACCCCGTGATTATGCGAATGCCGGGTTCCAGTATGATAAAGCGTGATCTTAAAACCCCGCTGATTACGCCCGTTGCTCAACAAGAACGGCCAAAAGAAGAGAAGCCCCCTCAAGAGGCGAATATTGCTGAAAAGACTGACTCAAACGCACCTTCTGAGTCCGCACCTCCGGCAGTACAAGCCCCTTCACAGCCGCCTCCTGCTTCAGTACCAATGGCCACGACACCAGCCCATACGAAAACTCCGATAGATAATGAGGATAATATGGCTAATACTCCAAATACCCCTACACCGGGGGACGTACTCCCCGAGGACTGGCAAGGTCTGCTTAATTATGTTGGCAATATTCAGAAAGGGGCAAAAGACGCCGGAGATGTTGGTCTATTTAATGCTGCCACCGGCGCACTTGATGAACTGAACGGTCTCGACAGCCCGGCTAGACTTGAGGATGTAGCCCATATTCTGGAATATTTTATTGATAAGATTCCAGACAAGGTGGACCAGGAAAAGTCACAGGTTGACATTGAAGGTATTCTAGAGAACTCTTTTAAATTTATGGGGGGAGACTCTAGCACTCCTGCTCCTTCGGCTCCTGCTGCCGCCGCCCCGGTGGTCCCGGCTCCGCCGACAGCCGCTCAGACGGCTATTCAAAACATTGCCGGGGCTTCACCGCCGGACCCATTGGCACAGATTGCTAAAGCAGTACAAGCCCCTTCACAGCCGCCTCCTGCTTCAGTACCAATGGCCACGACCCCTTCGGCAGGCCCTGCAACAGCGGCGACAGTGCCCACTCCTGCGGTCTCTACTGCCGCAGTTCCTGCTGCACCCCCGGTTGGGCCAGCCCCTCCTGCGTCTGCCCCCAAGCCTACTTCTGCTCCTCCCCCTGCTGACGCAGCTAAAGCCATGCCAGCGGCGGTCCCGGCTGCTGCTCAACAGAATAAAAAAGCACTTGAAATTCTAGCAAAAAGTAATAGTAATCAGGATATCCTTACTAAGATGGCAAAGGACATGGCTAAGAAGGAGTCCGGTCCGAAGCCAAAGGCTCCCGCTTCGCCGCAGGCAAAAGCCCCCGAAAAAAGCCCTGTAGAACCGGCTCCCCCTGCTAAGCCGACGGCCCCCTCTACGCCTCCGCCTCCCCCCAATCAACCCTCGGCAGAACAGGCCGCGACCCCGGCACCGGCTCCTCCGGCCCCGGCACCGGCTCCTCCGGCCCCGACACCGGCTCCTAGTCAACCTTCATTGTTTGAAGATGCAATGAAAATAATGCAGGGAGAGACAAACCCAGATTCTGCTCTTTCTAAGCTATCTGAATTTTTAAATGCACAGGCCCCAGAAGCGCCAATTACAAACCCATCTCGTTCGAATTTGTTGGATATCAGGCAGGGTGCCCCCGCAGGACTTAAATCTATTTATCCCTATCAGACCTCCGATATTTATGCTAGAGAGGCTAGTATGCCCCTTCCGTCTCTAGATAGAGATACGGTTGCAAAGGGCCTTAATTTGCCCCCGGAAGACCCACGGGTAACTAATCAAATAGCTATAAATGCAGCAGAGATAAAAGCTAGAAATGCCGCTATGCCCGGCGACATCGATATTCTTGGCAGAGTGGCTAGGAGTCTGGGCGAGCGTAAAAAACCATTTGTGCCTATTAGGAAAAAAGAAGGACGTCCCTTGGTCAACGGGGAGCGACTACCATTGGGTGAGAATGAGGGGGCCCCTTCTAAGCCGGGTGAGCCATATAGTATCTATACAGAGCCCAAGACTCCCATAGGCCGTGCCGTAATGAATCGGCTATATGGGATGGCTGGTGTGCCCGTACAAGGAGAAGTACAGGCCCCTATCTCCCCGTTGGAGGAGGCAGGCCCGGCTGCGGCCCTTGGGGGATTCCAGAGCGCCGGAGAAGCGTATGCCAATAACCAAAGCATCGGGGACATACTCCTAAATGCATTGAAGGGGGGCGCTATCGGGGGAACTCTTGGTGCAATCGGGTCTAAGGTCCCCGGTATCGCAACTCCTCTGATGGGTATGCTAACAGGGAGACAAATCGGTGGAGAACTTCAACAACTATTCGGTAATCCAAATAATCAGCATCCAGTAGCCGGAGGTCTTCTCGGCGGTGGTTTGGGACTCGGAGGGACTATCGCGGCTCTCCGCTATCTGTCTACGCAAGGGGCACTCCCTCTCGCAGAGAGTCTGGGTGAGGTAGGCGCAGGTACAATTGCAAGTGCTGCTACTGCCCCCCTTATCGGTGGTACAATGGCAGGCAATGCAATTGAACCCTGGATCCGGTCTAGCACAATCCGGGATATTGAAGGGCGTCCTCAGACTCTCGGGGATTATTTGAATCCTGCCGGTTGGGTCGGTGCTGCGGTGGGAACCGCTAATGCCATGGCTGGCGGTAATATGCAGCCAAGTCAGGAAGACATAATGGGGACGCTATCTAATATCCCCAGGGGCTATCCCAGAGAAGCCGCAACACAGAGCCTTAGCCAAATCTTGAAGTCTAAGAATCCAACAGATATTGCTACTGCAAGACGGAATCTTGTTAATGCGGGATTTGATGACCCAACTATTCTTTCTATGTTTGCTCAAGCATCTAGAATGGCCGGTGTAAACAACCCATATAAGGGCTTTAAGATGCACCAGCAGCAGCAGCAGCCACTTAATTTGGCTAATCCGGTAAGTAGTAATGCTCCTTCAAGAACTTCTCCGGCTATTACAGGAGAAGGCGGTAGGGTAGAGGCGCCAACGGAATTGCCGGGGCTCGAACAACCTCTGCCTGGACCAATCGCAGATATCTCTGCCTTCCATCACGATTTGATGCAAAGAATTGCAAATGCTCCTTCTTCTGCCCTGCCAATCCCAAATAATACGTCACATACCCCGGTTCCCGGGCTGCTAAGTAGGGGTCTTTCTGAGGTGGAGAGTCTGGGAAAGGGCATTGAAAATTACAGTGGCAATATTGGCTCGTATGCGGTGCATGGTTTGTCTAACTTCCAGAATGCGGGCGGAGATTATCTTAGTCATCTAGCTTCAAATATCTCGAATGGCGCTAGATATGTCGGTAATATGGGCGCTCAGGGAATACGGGGCCTCGGGCAAGGTATTTCCAAAGGGCTTGGGTATATAGGGTCCGCTGACGCTCAGGGAATACGGGGCCTCGGGCAAGGTATTTCCAAAGGGCTTGGGTATATAGGGTCCGCTGACGCTCAGGGAATACGGGGCCTCGGGCAAGGTATTTCCAAAGGGCTTGGGTATATAGGGTCCGCTGACGCTCAGGGAATGCGAGACCTAGGGCAAGGAATCAGTAATATATATCATCGTGATATCGCTGGTGTCCCTTCGGATATTCTGGGAATGATACATAATTTGATGAACCGACCGGCACGGCCTGTTCAGTCCTTTATCGGGCCCAGGGCCGAACCGGCTCCATTGCTTAACGGGCTCCCGGCCCCTGTCCTGCCGTTGCCAATATTCCCGGGGCTATAAATGGAACGTCCTGTTAGAGCCGCAGTCGGTCTAGACGGCGTCCTATATGATATTGTAGGTGCTATTCTAGACCGGCTCCGGTACTGCCATAATATTATTCTTGACAGGGATTCTGTTAATACTAGCGATATATCAAAAATAGTACAGGACGAAGCTGCCACAAAGGACCTGATCAGGCTCGTAAATCCATTTACAAAGGATGACGAAGTAGCCTGCGGCGAGTTCTTTAATACTGTAAAACCGTTCCCCTGGGCCTGGGATACGTTGGAAAGATTGAATAGTCTAGGATTGGTACTAGCGATTACAAAACGTCCTCCTCGTGCTAGGCCCGCGACCAGGATGGCATTGAGAAGAGATTTTGGGGACATGATTAAAGATATCTCGTTCAGTTCACGGCCTTGGGATTTTTGTGTATCTCAACAAATAACACATGTATTTGACAAAGCAAAATGTAGAGTTCCAGAATATCTGAAAAGGGGGATTATAGTTTATCTGATTGGGCAGGATATTGGCATGGCCCCGTCTATCTATTTGAGAATGGCCCCCGATTTCCGTACCGCCGTCAGGGACTTGAAGAAACGACGGAGTAGTGGAGCAATTTATGCCTGAAGAATTGCTAGGGGCAGTAGATTCTAACATTGTAGATAAATGCCGGACTCTCCTCCGTATGGCGGAAAGAGGGGAAATACGATCTCTTGTGATTGCGTCTATAACAAAAAAAGAAAAGATTTTTTCTCTGCTGTTCCAAAACAGAACCAAGCCAGACCGATTTCGTATAATTGGGGAACTTGAGGCAATGAAGACCCGCATATTGGACGAATTGAGAGAATCGGGTAGTTTTATTTAGAAGGTCCAATTCATACGGGGTCGTATACATTTGATATACGTCCAATTGGAGAATCCCCGCAGATGATTGTATACCCATATCGTTGTTCCATAGAGTCGGCTCATTACCACGAATTGTTGTTCCCGTTCGGGGAGTACCCGAAGGAACTCCCCTGCCTCGGGTCACAAAACGAGTCTGGTGAATGGGCGTCTTGTGACGGCACGATGCACCGAGTAATCGGTCTTTTTAATTTTAATATAGACAATGTAGATAAGATGGACCTTAGTTTCACCCGGCAGTTCAGCAACAAGGGGGAATACTACGAATATCTGAAACAGAATGACCTCCGCATTATAGACGATTCGGAACTCGCAGATAGCCGCGAGGAACTCGCAAGGTCCCGGGAGGAATACCTGGAAGTAACAAGTAGGGGGAAGAATTGGAAGCAGCATCTTGCAGAGAAAGCGGCAGAGAAACAAGCCGCTAATGCAGAGCGTCTAAAAAGTCTTGGGATTAAAGTAAACAGGGCCACACCCGACGAGATTATTTCGTCTATTGAGGATTCTTCGGATTGGAACGACGGCGTTTCTAACCCATACCTGGGGGACCCTATCCACGACAAACGCGGAGAGCATGTAGGATGGAAAGGTAAAGGTATTTCTAAAGAAGATCGCAACGCAATAACGAACAGGTATAATGAAGTAGTAACTAAAAAGAATTACTCTGAATTCAAGGCAGTAAAATAATTTATGCCTACATCCCTATTTCAGTCCTGGAATACTGAGAATAAGATAGTTATCGGGACAGATAGATTTACGAATCTCGGGGGCGGAGGTTCATCTGACTCTGAGTTCGCTAATAGGGAAGTATCCGTATCTGTAAATCCTTGCGACCCCGAAGGTAGAATTTATAATTGGGCAAAGAGACAAAAGAATGCGATGTCCCAATATCGAAGTAATTTCGATAAGGATTGGGAAGCATTCTATTCCATGGTGGAGGGAAATCAATGGGTTAGTATGGGGGCTACCGGGGCAGTCCCCAGGTATAATAGAATGCCGGGGTGGAGAGCTAGAATCTCTATCAATTATATTTGCCCTACAATGGACGAGATTCAATCCACTATTTTCGACCAGGACCCTCGCCTTATTGTAAGCAATAGTGACCCCTGGGGGATGCAGGAACAGACTGCTTCTGCTATGCAAATGGCGATAGACGATGTTTGCTATAAACAGAAGATGGCGTCTAAATTTAGGGCCGCGAATTGGAATGCCCTTACCTATGGAAATGGGTATATTAAAGTCTGGTTAGACCCGAATGGGGACGAGAAGACGGGGACTATTATGCTAGATGTAGTCCCCACTCAGAATCTATTTATCGATAAATACGCTACTTCTTTTGACGACGCTACCGCAGTCCTAGAATTGTCTTATGTCCCCCTTTCTCAGTTGCAACAGGAATTTCCTAATCTTGCTCATTTGATGCGCCCTGAAAGTGCTTACGGGTCATTTGGGGAGCAATTGACCGAAGACGGCACCCTGAATACGACAATGAATCGTCAGTTGCAAATTATCACCCCTGCCGATGATAACCCATATTACGCGGATAAAACCATATTCACAAATCCACCGGCTAAAAAGGCCGAAGCCAAAAACGAACCCGTAGTAGAGCGGGCAGAATTGTGGATTAAGGACAATACAATAGAAGAATACGAAGAAAAGTATGTCCACAGTTGGGATAGTATGGGACGGCCGGTAGAGAAAATCAGGATCAAGAAAAGAAAGAAATATCCGAAGGGCCGTCTCATTGTATTTGGCGGCGGTATTATCTGCCAGGATATCCCGAATAAGTACCCTGTATTTCCCCCGTATGTCTTGATTCAAGATTGGATTACTCCCGGCATTTTCTATGCGGAGGGGGAACCTGCCAAACTGGCCGAGTCTCAGCGGTCCTATAATAAGATGCGCGGACAGTTGATGGACACTACGGCGTCCACCGCAAACCCTGTTACATTTTACGAGAAGGATAGCGGATTCCAACCGTCCATGCTAGGCAATGCACCGGGGCAAATGATCCCTCTCAATCCTGGAGGGATTATGAAAGTTCGCAGGCAGGATCCTCCCCAGATGCCCCCTTATTTTATGCAAGCATTGGAGATGCCAAAAGGGGATATTGCGTTCCAGAGTGGGACTGGCGGAGGTCGTCCTACAGGACGGTCCGGGTCCGCAGTAGCCGGGCAAGAAGCTGCCGTAACTAAAAGGACCAGACTAAAATCAAAGCAGGTTTTGGACGCTCTTATCGACCTGGGTAAAATCCTAGTTAGTTTTATTCAGGAATATTATTCTTCGTCTAGAATGGTTAAAATAATCGGGAGTAACGGGAATTCAGCAATAACTCTATTTCATAGAGGTATGCTAAAAGGACAATGGGATCTTAAAATTGAAGCAGGGACAGTATCGGATCAGGCTAGAGCCACGAGACGACAAGAGGCTCTTCAATTGAAGGCCATGAATATTATTGATGACCGCAATCTTTTGGAAGTCCTGGAATGGCCGGGCAGAGAAGAGGTAATGCGCAGAAAGGGTCTTCCGCCTCCGCCTAATCAAATCCCCGGGTATGAACAAAATGGGGAATGGTATCCAGCCGCGCCGGATATGAATTTCGGTAATGGAGGCAGAGGTAACCCAAGCGGATATGCATTGAACCTCCGGGCTACTACCCCCGCCCCTACCGGCCCCCCTGGTATGCCCCCCCCGGGGTTTACTCCCCCTCATCCCCCCAAAGGCGGAGGACATAAACCGCCCCATCCTCCGCACCCGTAAGAAAGGATTTTTATAATGGCCGCTAACATGCCCGGCGGAGACCCGATGACTGCGCACCTTCTTCAACAGTTGTTGATGGGCGCAATGGGCGGTCCGCATCCCGGTATGCCTCCCGTTATGCCTCCCGGTATGCCCCCTGGTATGCCCCCTGGGATGGGCCCCGGTATGCCTCCCGTTATGCCTCCCGGTATGGGTCCTATGCCCCCTCCAATGAACATGGGCCCGGGCCCGATGCCCCCCCGTATGCCCCCTGGGATGCCGCCTATGCCGCCCCCTCCCACCATGGGACCGGGCGCACCGAACCCCGGGATGCCTTCATTGGAGATGACGGGGAATGTCGGAAATGACCTTCTTCGTTCCGCAACAAACCTTCTCTCCATGGCTAAAGGATTCTTCCCCCAAGGGTCTCCTGAGAAGATGGTGCTTGATAGCACTCTTCATAATCTCTCTTCATTGTTTGGGTCTACCCCAAAAGACCTCGACTACCCTGTCTCCGGTAATCCCCCGGGTATCCCTGCCAGCAGCCGTGGGACAGGCCGAACACCAGACATCCCTCCGCTTCCTTCGGGCGGCGATATGGGCGGTATGATGTAAGGCTTTTCTTGCGTAATATTTTTTTGATATTGCGTAAAAAAGGGAAAAGAATATAATATCGAGAAAGGCGTATTCGTATGGAGCTATTCAATAATAACCCCGAAAATGAAATCATGGCGCAATTGGAAGGGTCTGGTGTCGGTCTTTCCGCGCGCCCTATGGACCCTTCCGAACAGGCTTTGATGGTAAACGACCTTGTGGCCAATGGGGGCACTGACACCGGCATCGAAACCTATAGCGACACGGGTTATCGAGCTCCTACACCCCCACAGACTCAGCAGGCTCCAGCAGCCCCTGGTTTTAACCTCCCTCAGATTCCGCAGGTTCCGCAACAGCCCCAGGCCCCCGCCGCCGATCCGTACCGCCAGTTGTATGAGCAGCAGTTGTCCTTTGAGCGGGCTCGTAATGAGCAGTTGCAGGCGGAATATCGTAAAGCAGCCGCCCGGGCTCAGGAAGCTGATTATTTCTCAGACCTTCTCACCAGCCGTCCGGATCTGGCTCAACAGGTCCTGGACGCTGCGAATGGTACGGCTCCTGGGGCAGACCCCGCGTCGTCCGCAATGGCGGGAGAAATTCGAAAACTTCGTGAAGCCCAGGCCAGGGCGGAAGCAACGAACCGGGAAATGCAGAATCGTCTCGAAGCTATGCAATTGGCTCAGAGATATCCCGGGTTTTTCAATGCCGAGGCTACTGAACAGTATAGGCGTCAAAACGGGTTTAATTCCCTCAACGACGCCTATCTTCACATGATGGGACGTGCAGTAACGTCTCTCGCTGAATTGCAGGCGCAGCAGCAGTCACAGCAGTACGCTCAGCAGCAACAGTACGCTCAACAGCAACAGTACGCTCAACAGCCCCAATATCAGCAGCAGGGCTCTTATAATCCTTCAGCAAGCCCGGTGATCCCGCCACCGGCAGCCGATATGCGAGTGATGCGGCCCGGTGCTGGAGCGGGTTCCGCGCCCCAAAATGCCTCTCAAGCAGTAGAGCTTGCGAATATCTCTAATTACCGGCCCCGTAACGAGTCGCAGTTGAAGGCCAAGGCTCGTGCGTGGGGCCGCGCTAATGGGATGATTTAGGGCAATTTATTTAAGCGAGGAGTAAGTAAGTGGCCGCACCAAGTACGGGCCCCGTCGGAATTAACACGATGATCAAGGAAGTAATCGTACCATATATGGTCGATCAGTTTACTTCCACGAATACGTTCATGAATCTTCTGTTTAAGAATAGGGATTGGATTAAGGGCGGTAATTATCTTGTTCAGCCTATTATGACCAATCTCCCCACAGAGTTCGTTACCCGATATACGGGTAATCAGACGATTACTCCGAATTTCCAGGTTAATGAACAGGGCGCTGTTTTCAATTTCAAGTTTTATGCGATTGACGTATCGATTACAGGCACCGATGATACGCGCGATGATGGGCCGGATTCTGTATTTGACCTTGCTGCTACTCGAATGTCGGAAGCGGAGCTTGCTCTTCGGGACGCTATCGGGTCAGACATCCAGTCAGATGGCACGGGATATGGCGGTCTCGGTATTACCGGGATGCAGGCGGCAATCGATAATGGTAACGTAGCCCCAGACTATGGCGGTGTTAATCGAACGGCAGTCCCGGTGTGGCAGGGGTATACGAATAGCAATAACAACGTTGCTCGTGCCCTTACTGTACCGTTGCTCGATACAATGTTCTCGAATATCTCCTGGGACAACGATACTCCGGATATTATTCTTACTGGCCGTGGCCTTGCTAATAAGATTAACCAGTTGGCTCAGCCTATGCAGCGTACGACTAGCGGGAACACTGCGAGTATTGGATATCGGAGCATTTTCTATAAGGGTATTCCAGTGGTGTCCGATGACCACGTTCCTACGGTCCCTTCGGAATATCTCTGGATGCTTAATATGAAGTATCATCAGATTTATGCAAAGCCCGGCAGATTCTTCAAGTGGCGTCCTTTCCAGACTGTGAATAATCAGGATACTATTTCAGGAAAGATTCTCCTTGCGCTCATTTATGTGTGCAGCCGCCCCCGGTCCAACGGCAAGATGTGGGACCTTAATTCGTCGCTCTAATATTAGGAGGTAATGCCCAATGAATGGTCATATCTTCATGCATATCCAATCTGGTGAAGGCGGGACTCCTCGGCGGGCATTCCCATACGATCAGGACGGTTCTGAATCCTTTGAGGCGGGCCCAAACAGCCATCGTAGGATGATGGAACGATGGGACGGAGAAGGGTGCGGAATGCCTGATTATAAAGGGACTCCTAAAGAGCATCAAAAGGGCAGGATTCTTACTGCCGGGGACCCCTCTAGTTTTCCTACTTGGTTTTAATATAAGGAGGAATCGTCATGGCTCTTGGTGACGGCTATCTCACAGATTTTAATCGGCAGATGCCGGAAAGTTTCAACGGACCGCCTAGTGCCCCGGGCGTGTTCCATCGCGTAGGCGGAAGTTTCCCAGGCTCTAATTCGCCATACCCTATCGGCCCGAATAACTCGGACGCTGCACCGCCTACTATGGATACGGTGTGGGGTATTACTACCCAGAGCAACCGTATCGGTGGAGGTCTTGAATAATGGGAAGCCTGAATGAGGGCTATCAAGTTCAGAGCCCTAGTACGTCTTATGTTACTACGGATATCCGGCCAGATAATAATTTCGATTCTCCGGGTATCATTTGGAAGGACCTTGATTTTCAGACTCCCCTCGGGGTCCGTTCTTACAAGTGGCTCCAGAATAATGGCACCAATACTGCTACTACTGCAGTAGGGGACGTAGTTGTTTTTGCAGATAATTATGCTCTTACCGTCTCTACAGCGCAGGCAGATTCGTCCGCGAATTGCCTCGCCGGTGTCGCAGTTGCGGTAGTTCCGAAGGGGTCGTGGGGATGGTTTCAGACCGACGGGTATTGCCCCGTGGTCCTTGTGGACAATTCCACGTTCGCTCTTGGCACTCAGATTATGATCAAGGCCGGTACTGACAAGACTGGCACTACGGTTGGAGCCGCAGGGACTGCCCCTACATACCCTGTTATCGGCACCGCATTGGCCGCAGGCACGGGTACTAATCCTTACTATGTCGTTGCTCGATTGCATATCGGGCGTTTCGGAGGTTAATCTATAAATGGCACGTCAGACTCCCAGAATTTTCGAGTTGAACCCCGCCGACAAGCAATTCTACTACGGGAATGTCATGGCGTTTAATCGGTCTCCGGACAGGGCTTTCCGAGGAATCTTCAATAAGGTTAACTATGAGATTCCCCCCCAGACCTGCCGAATGCTTCCTCGTCAGGCCGTAATGGTTTGGAGTGGAAATCCGAGGTACCGAGATAACCCTGTGGAATGGTTCCGAGAATTGAATCGCTTGAAGAATATGATCGGATCAGGTTCTTCCTGGTTTGATTATTGGCTTAAAGGCGGTATGTTCGTAGTCCCTGCGCACGGCAATCAAGCCCCTAATTTCTACGAGATTCCCGGGTCCGAAGTTACCTGGAACACGGACGATTGTATGCCAATTCCTGCGGAATATCTCAAGATGCCGGAGATTCCGGACGAGTCAGTCACATCATTTTCCTTCTCAGAAGAAGAGTTCGACCAAATCGTCAGGAACACTGTAGGCGGTAATCGTCTCCCGGAATTGGTAGGTTCTGCCGACGGTCCCGAAACCTCGGAAGAGTCGGATATTTCTAGTTCCATTACTGTCCAGTCATCTGTCCCGTCAAAGGTAAAATCTACGCGTGACCGGCCGTTTCAGTCCGGGAAGCCCCGGAGTGCGGGGATTTCTGGGGCCACCGAATTGGAACGGACGTTCGACTAAAGGCACTTTTGCTCCAGCCCCAAACGGGATGTGAATGCGCCGCCCCAAAGGTGGAAGAAGCATGGGCCTAAGTAAGGAGGTGTAACCAAATGGACCGCAAGGAGCGTGAAGCCTTCCTCGGCGAAGAGATTCCCGAGGGCGCGTGTGGACGTCGTAAGTCCCACAAGCGGGGTGGCCGCCGATCCCATAAGGGTGGCAAGAAGTAAGCACAAGCCGGGTTAATCCCGGTCTTAGCGGAGGGCCGGGTGCGATATGCCCCGGTCCTTCGTGTTATGAGGTGATTTATGCCCGTACAAGATTTGAACTTGCAGGACCTTAGACAATGGGCGCTCTCGTATGTAGGGGCCAGTGAAGCCCAGAGTTTCTACGGCACACGCGTAGATAAGTGGATAAATTATGCACTTATTGATTTGTTTGGTGATTTTGGAGTGGAAGATAAGATAATCGGGACCTGTGTACCGGGGTATAGATTTATTCCTATGCCTCGCGGGTTTATGTATGAGAAAATGGTCCTCGTAAATAATATTCAGCTTGTATATAGAGCAAACCCAAATGAATTGGATTATCTATCCCAGGGGACTTCTCTTCCCGATTGGTACACGCATTGGGGTAAACCAATGACTCAATTGGCACTAGGTCCGATGCCCCCAGATTCTACTTATCCTTTGGAGATATGGTTTTACCGGAATCCTAATATGCTTCTGGCTAATGCAGACATACCGGAAGTTCCGCCTAGATTCAGGCCAGCTCTTGCCAAGAAAGCAGCAGCGGAAATTATCCTGGCGGACGGTCTTGTTCATCTCCAAGCAAAAGCGGACAGGCTTGAATCCGAATATAAAAGACTTAGGGACGAATTCCTTGGGTGGTATACAGACGAATCTAAGAATGCATATACGACCCCCACAATGTATATGGACTATTAAGGAGCCACAATGCCGTTCCCTGGGCAATCGGCAGTAAAGACATATAAGTTCCCTTACTTTACAGGAGGGCTCTCCACGAACCCTTCTAAGCCCACAGAATGCGCACAGTTTGATAACTTCGATGTCCGCCGGGACGGGTACAGTCAAACCAGACAATCCACTTTTCTTATCAACACGACTACTGCTATAGGCACTTCGATGTGCGTAGGTCTTTATCGAACGTCTATTGCCTCAGAGTCCAATCCTGCAGCGATGCTTATTGTAGCGAAAACAGGAACTACTTTTTACTCTACCCCTATTCTAGGTAGTTACTTGAATACCGCTACTTTTTCAATGCCTCTGAATCATCTACCATTGTCTTTTACTAGCTTTACCGTTCCTACAAGCCCCGGTGATTCACCTGTATATTTCGAATCCATGTTGGACGCTAATTTTGCCCCAAAAGTATATATGGTAAATCCTAACTTCGGTGGCGTCCTGTTGTGGGACCCTTCTAATCCTTCCGGGTCCGCCTCTGTTATCAGCGGGTCTCCTGCTAATCCATATCTTATTGTTGAATTTAGCGGTAGACTTTTTGTGGTAACAACAGCCTCCCCCAACGTAATTCAATTTTCAAATCCTGCGGACCCTAGTACATGGTCGTCTACAGACAAATTCCAAATAGCGTCCAAGTGGGGCCCCATTGTAGCCCTTATGTCTCAAGACGATAAACTATATATATTCACAACTACTGCAATCTTGTATATGACCGGAGACCCTACGGCTCCCTATGTCGGAGTTATGCACCCGTATATCACTACCGTAAGCCAATCTACAATCAGCCAGTTCGGGCCTCTATGCATGTTCGCGGGGAGAGACAATAACATCTACAGTCTTGCAGGGTCGGTCAATCTTACCTCGGACCCTATACGAGGGGAAATGTTTGGGGGTACATATCTCGGGAATGGGGCTAACACTACGAATGCCTGGGGGGCATTGACTCCATTTTATTACTTTCTTAGAGCCCCATTGAATACGTCATCGTCCCCGGCATCCCCGACCAAAGGGTCTGTTACTACTTTCACAATGGTATATGAAAGAGAAAGATTCGGATATTGGGGGAGGTATGTCTACCCAACAAACAGTGGGCTAGGGCAGTCCGACCCCTATCAGGCCATTGTGTGTTATATCCCGGAATGGCAAGCCGTCCTTCTGCCTAATGGTATTGGAGATATTTATCTCCAACCGCTCATGAATAGCAACTATCCCCCCAACACACAGCCCGCTGTTCCCCAGGATTACGGTCTTACTGCCCTTACTCCTGTTCCCGTCCTAAGCGTCCTCAATACAATGATGTTCGAGGGAGAAGATGACAAATTCATCACAAAACTATTCAGACGAGGAATGATAACAGGGTCCGGGGACCTGCTCGGAATATCTCTATATTTGTATACTAATTCAGATACTCCGACAGTAATCGACCCTACAATCTATAGAAATAGTCTCCCTACTCAATGGGAATTGCCTGGGATAGACGGTAGTTCTTCTAGCGCCTCTTTGGAATTTAATATGATACAGATAATCATAAGTGGGACCAATCTTATCCTAAGAGGTATGCTTTATGACTATACTTTACAAAGATATAATATTATTCAGCCAGACCAGTAAGGACCCTGATGCCTCAAGTAACTCCTAAATATTCAATACCGGCAGTCACGTCCGCGCAACCAAAAGACGCTATCAGTATGCTTGCGGCGGACGTTAATGACTTGTATAGAATTTTAAATGGCTGGTTCCCGGCAGTGCCGGGTACTCTTACATTGGGGCTTGCTAATGAAGGACCGGGTGTAGGAGTATTTGATAAATTTAGTTCCGCCGGTATTGCCCAACTTAGAAGTATCGTAGGGGCCAGTAGCGCCATTACTGCGACTGTAGCGGGACTTACAATCAGTCTTGCCTTTGTGCCCACCGCTGTTGCATTGTCGTCTCTAGGGGCCCCTACCGCGAATATTTCAATGGCCGGTTATGCCATTACTAATATGGCGGACCCGACAAATACCCAAGACGCAACTACTAAACATTATGTAGACGCCGCAATCAGTGCCGTAGGGTCTGCGACCCCGGTTATTTATGGGGGCACCGATACAGGTTCCGGTAGCGCCTATGTGCTGACTCCTACTCCCGCAATTACCTCTTATAATATCGGCCTGACGGCAATCTTTGTGGCCGGGCATACTTCCACGGGGGCTTCTACACTTAATATAAGCGGGCTTGGTGCCAAGACAATTCTTATGAACGGAGTAGCAATAGAAGCAGGCTATATAGCAACAGGGACTTATATAGTCGCAATATATGATGGAACTAATTTTAATGTCCTGTCCGATAGTGCCTATTTTAGTGGAATTCCTATTTCTATGGACCCCCCTTCTAATTTCTTTCCTAATGGATTGCCCGCAACTGTTTTTGCAAATAACTATATATCGGGGTCTTCCATATACGCGTCTACCTACCCCGCAGTATCGACGAATTATAAAGTAGGGCTTCGTACTTCGCCTACCGCTTATTGCACAATGCGTGGTAGTGGATTCCCGATTTTGACTAACTCTACAACAGTTTCTTATGCAATAGACGAATTCGTAGATGTCGGGGACGTTTTTGGATATTCCGGTGGGGTTCTATGCGGATTTGATACAGGAGTCAGTATCTGGTACTCGTCTAATTCCGCTATAGGCGCTGTCTATTTTGGAATTGGTGTTAGTGGGTCTCAAGCGGCTCTTGGGACTACCCCGGTCTATTCAGGGCAAACAATACATCTTCTTGTGGAATATGTAGCAGGCGCAACAGATACTGCGAACCTATATTTGAATGGAGTATTGGAAGCGACTGTAAGTCCTGTTCCTGCATATACCTCAAATGGATATTTCTCAGTAAATCTAGGGTCATTTTATATCAACCATAAAGAAATACGGGCCTGGAAGAACTATAATTCAAGTGTCCCATTTTCTAACCCCTCGTCATTGTACAACCAGGGATACGGTATTTATTTGAATGCGGTCACATCTGACCCTAATTTCTATGCTGTATACCATTGTAATGAGGGAACAGGGAACTATTTAACAGACCCTGTAAATAGTCTCACTCTCACTTATCAGCCGTATAATGCAGGTGATTATCCTCAATGGTATGCCTCGGATATTTGCGTAGAAGCCTCTTCTACAGAGTCTACTGATTTGGTAATCGGGTCTTTTAATGGCGTTGCGCCTGGGGAAACTAGCCTCACTATTGTAGGCTCTTCTACCGGCCGGGTCCTTATTCAAGGTTCGTCTCTCGATTTCAAGGGCGGCGCTACATGGATGTCCGACGATAACGGAGTCCTTAGTATCCTAACAGGAATTTCATACAATAGAATTGTAGCAACGGGGGCTACTACAATTCCTGTTAACTGCGGAATCATGGCATGTACATGGGGGGCCCAGGGCTCCCCTGTAAATCTACAATTATTGCCAGCTTCTTCTTATCGGAGGGGGCAAGTAATAACAATCGTAGACGAGAGCGGATGTGGCGGTACCAATTCTCCCCCGCAAATTGTAGCATACACAGGTCAAACAATTAGTGGAGCAACGTCCGTACAGATTACTGACGCTTACGGGCAAGTGGCATTGTATTGCACAGGAGATGGATGGATTGCAGTTTGGGGAATGGTACAAAATAGACTTTCTCATGGTAGTATGCTTTGGGAGACTCCGGGGTCTTATAGTTCTGTTACCATTCCTTCAGGTCTTACGATGATTTATCTTACAATGGCCGGTGGGGGCGGAGGAGGGTCTTATTATAATGGGACAGTAGGCGGTGGCGGAGGCGGAGGAGGTGCCGTATGCATCAAACTTCCAATTCGTCCTTATGATATTTCCCCTGTCATGGTAGTCGGCGCTGGTGGCGTCGGTGGTAACGGGGGACCTGGGGGTAATGGCGGGGACACCACTCTATCCCTCTACCACACTCTCACTCAGGTAAAATGCGGGGGCGGACAAGGAGCCCCGGGTCAGAACGGGGGGAATGGTGGAGTCTTTTCAATAGACGTTAATGGCACCACAAACACGTCTGACGGGGCCCAGGTTGGCGCAGGGCTCCCTACCGCAGGAGTAGGAGGGTCGCCGGGAATTCCCCCTACAGCGGGGACTGGGGGGAGCGGAAGTGGAGGTGGATGCGGGGGTACTACGATGGGAGGTGGCGGAGGATGGTCCGGCCTTAGTCTATACGGACCGGGTGGGGGAGCTACTGCAACTACCGGCGCAGGCCCTGGCGCAGCATTGTCTACCAACGGCAGCTATACATATGGATACGCCGCAGGCGGCGGTGGGGGCTCTTCGGTTTACAAGAGCGGGGCCTCGGGGGCCGGAGGATTTATCCTGATAGAATGGTGATATAGGATATAATGAAATAAGAAAGAAGTATAGAAAGATGCTTCAGAATACATTCCAAGGGTATAGCCAACCACAGAATAATTCATTTGGTTATACGAATAGCCCTATCAATAATTGGGCCTCGTATGGGGTTATGCCCTACGGAGGGGGCGGATATACAGCCCCCGCTTCTTCATATTCTTCGAGCCCGTATTCGTATCCAACAACAACAACTTCCACATCCAACACGGGGCCTACCAGCACTCCTTCAAAAGGCGGAGTTTCGTATAGCAATATTCCGCAGCCTACCCCGTCTACTCCAGCCCCTTCGGCAAGTGGGGCCGGGGCGGCTAATTGGGGCAATCCTGGTGTTATGCAATATTCGGGGCCATATTCCCCGAGTGTTAGTGCATATAGTCCGTCGTTGAGTGGATATAGCGGGTCTACTGCGGCATCTAGTTCCAGTAATGTTTCAACCCCCGCTGCGTCTTCTGCACCGTCTACGCCGTCCACGTCGGGCGGCAACAATCCGTATATTCAATATAAGAATCCATATTATCATGTGTCCCCGTGGACCCCGCAATATAATAGTTATATGTCCCCATATTATCAGTCTCTAGAGACCTTCGTGTAGGAATATAATATGTTTGCAAGCGGATTTCAGGGATACTCCCAATCGCAACCTACTAACTATTTTAATGATAGTAGCGGAATGGGTAATTGGGGTAGTAATTGGGGAACTCCCGGGGTTATGCAATTTAATGGACCCTATACCCCGACCTCTGGGGCCTATAATTCTTCTTTGGATTACGGGAATGCCCAAGCGTACCTCAATTCGTCAAGCGGTAGCGGAGGGGGATCTTCGTCTTCTTCTACCCCTACGTTTGGGGGATATACTTCAAATCCTACATTCACATATACGACAACTAATAATTACTCTTCATATTTAAATCCTTCTGCGTGGTCGGGCCTACAAAATACTCTTAGTGCCCTCGGGTACACCGCACAACAATCTTCCGCCCCTTCCGCGTCCTCCTCCCAGGGCCAATCGGGGGCAACGCAATCGGGGGCAACGCAATCCGGGCCTAATTCCTCGGGGTCTTCTGCCAGTACGCAGCCTTCTAGTCTGTATGGATTCACAAATCAAGCATCGGGATTCCAGCCATATACAGGGACCGGCACTCAAGGGGCTATCAATGAATACGGTATCCCTATGCCATATACCGCAAGCGGTAATATGGGCAGTAGTAGTAATTTTCAAAGTTTTGGGCAGCAATGGTAAATTTTAAGGAGCAGCCGAGATGGTAGGAAGCCTCTATACAAATCCTTTTAATTTTTCCCAACTACTATCTATTCCGAACGAGTACGGTGGAGGCACTAGCAATCCTGTACAGGCTCTTTCGTCGGACCTGGGAGTAAATCAGGGGGCTCTTAGCAGTCTCCTGATGAATTATTGGACTAATCCCCAATCTCTTTTTTCCTCTCTCCCTGCGGGACCCGCATATGCGATAACCCCGAGTCTTACGCAGATGGCAAGCCTCCAGGGCACTCCATTGTCACTTGCGGATTTGATGACACAGCAGGGCGGTGGAGGATCTTCAGCGACTGCTAGCAACACCGCAAACACAAACGCGGGAATGGCGTCCCAAGTTACTAATCCGGCAATAAGTATGCTCAATCAACTTATGCCGAATTATTATAAAAATTCACTCGGGTCTGTTCTTTCAGGGTCTGGGGAAGCAAGTGGGACCCCCGGTGGACAGAATGTATTCGACGCAACGGCTACTCTAAAATATCTTTTGCCAGCGGAACAATGGGCGTCCACGCCATATCTCGGGACTGAACAGACACTCGCCAATGCCAATATCGGAAATGCCGGGTATATGTCCCAAGCGGCAAATCAGTTCACCAACAATGTTAATTATCAAAAGTGGATGTCGGGCCTCCAAGCATATATGAATGCTGTTGGAGGACTCGCGAATGGCGTAGTTCAAGCCGCATTGAGACCGAATCAAACTACATGGACACAAGGACAACCGGCGGGTGGAACTAATTATATGGGGTCCTGGCAAAATCCAGGGTCGGGGGTTGGAAGCGGCGGAGGCGGAGGTTCCAACCCTGGCGTAGACCCATTGAATCCTACAGGGTATACAGACCAAAATGGAAACCCAATTACATATCAACAGTGGCTAATGCAGCAGCAGGCGATGAATGCGGAGACTGCGGCAGCCCCTTCATTGTTTGCAACCCCTTCATTGCTTGCAACCCCTGGGAGTAGCGGCACCGGGGCCAGCACGTGGCTCGGGCCGCCTAGTACCAATTATTCTAACGGGTCTTATACCTACACCGGAAATCCAGGGTCTAGCAGTCTGGGGCCCGGGTCGTCGTCTACGTCGTGGTGAGGAGCACAAAATGAGCAGCCCTAAATCAGATTCCTCGGGACCGGCCACGGTTCCGGCAACGAACCCTGGCCACGAGCAAAAAACGAGCAGCACTAAATCAGATTCCTCGGGGAATATAGTGCAGATCGTTAAACTTATTATGGCTCTCATGTCCCAAAATAAGCCGCAGAATTACCAATTTAAAAGTCCTCCTGCGCCTCCCCCGACTACTGAGGGGTCTACAAACCCGGCAGCGGTTAAGAAGCAGCCGGTTATTGACCCCTCTCGTGGTGTGACTGAGCAGGATGTTATGGGCATTTCTACGCTAGTAGGACTTTGGAATAATGTCCAAAACAGCCCCTTTGCTCAATCTCTTATGCCTGCCATCAATGTGGCTCTACAAAGAAAAGTTAGAGAAATATTCGGTAAATTGGTAGGGGAGAATAACATGGATCTTCTCTATCATTCTATGAATACCGCCCAGAGCCAAATGGGAGGCTTTGGCGGCCCGGGTCAGATGTCTGGGGTTACTGGCGCTAATGTTAATGATATGATGATGCAGAGCGCAATGAATATTGCCCGTATGCAGGACCAAGCAAACAAGATGCGGCAGAATATGATGAATGCTGCATACAATACAACTGACTTTCAAAAGCACGGCCAACTTCCTATATGGTTTAATAACCTTGGAAATCTTAGTGCGGTAGACCAACTTGCTCTTTTGAATTCAGCAAGGCAGGCCGCTATTAACCCCCCAATGAGTCAACTAGGCACCCCCCAACAGATACAGCAGGCAATTCCTGCAGGGTCCGGGGTCGAATATAATCCTGCTACACAGAAATTCTATAAGAAGACTATGAGCCCCACTACTCCCGCGCCGGCCGCAGCGCCGACCCCGCCGACCGGGCAATTCCCGCCTACTTCTCCCGCAAGTAATTTTCCAATGTAAGGAAATGAAATGTATAGTTACACCCCTCTTGGAATCAGTTTTGGAGGTCCCAATGCTTCTCTAGACCCTGCGGCGGCAATGGCAAGAGCGCGGGCTCAATTGCAACTATATGCGCAGGTGCAACAAATTCAGAATTCTCAGCAGTCTTCTGCGATTAGAGCCCGCGAACTCCAACTCCAAGAAGCCAACATGATCTCGGCTCAGCAGGAGCGAGCCGCAATGGAACAACTAGCAGTTCAGCAATATAGAGCGGCACAGATGAAGCAGTACCTTGATTATGTAACTCAAGCTCGCAATTCCTATTATAAACAACTGCACGACCAGCAACTAGAGGTACAGGCAAGAGCCGTCAAGGCCGTAGAACTCCTAAAGTCAGGTAAAATATCCCCGCAAGCACTAAAACAATCTACGTCCTTTCTTGCATTTCTTATTCCTATGCTAAAGGATATTTCCAATAATAGACCTTCATTGAAGAGCGATTCTGATATCAGTACATACGTCAATAATTACATTACTGCACTTAGTGCTAGTGCTACTGCAGGACCTATGAATGTACTGCTAAAAGAAAATTCAAGGAATATACCGGAAATAGAAAAACAAGTTTCTTCTTTTATTAAAGCGACCGGCGAAGACCCTTCCAAGATGCAGCAGGCAATCGGTAAATATTCTCAGATTTACTCCCAAAATCAATCTATGCTCATGGGTTTTAATCCTGGCGTATCCCCGACAGATGTATATGACCATATAATGAGTACCGCACCTCAGTATAGCCAAGAGGCGGAGCGAAAGTATGTATACAACATTCTAAAAACATACGGCGCTCCGGTGGTCCCAGAATCAACCCAGAGCCAAGGAGAATCTAACACAGGCTCCCAGAGCCCCCAACAGACACAGACCGTTGTAAACCCTGTCGGAGGGTATATAGAATCCAACGGCAGAGTTATCGCCGTCCCTTCTGCTGGCCTACCTGATGATTACGGCAGGCTTATAACCGAATATAATGAGTCACCCGAAGCAATGGCTATAAAAAATCTAGATTCTGAAGATAAGGGGAGTTTGGAAAAAGTAAAGTCTGCATATCAAAAATGGTATGCCAGGACTAATGGCGGCGGCCTTACTAGCACCGACGGGTCTTGGCAAGAGACTAGCCCAGAATCTGAAAGGGAATTGGAACAGCATATTCAAGAGATATTGTCCAGGGGGCAGACCGGGACACCGGCTACAGGTAGCCCCGCATCCTCGCCTTCGGCTGCGACGCCGGGAGCCAAGACCCCCTCTGCTACGGCACCGAAAACTCCGGCTACTGCCACGCCGGTTACGGGGGTAACGGCACAACGAAAGCCCACCGGCCCCGAGAAAAAGGCCCCTGGTACTCTATTGCTAGCGCCGGTTCAACCAACTAAACCCCCTGCCCCGGCTTCTTCCGGATGGTCCTGGAGAAAACTTATGAATATATTGGGAGGAACGCCGGAAGCCCCAATGAATGCTCCTGTTATTCAAAATGTAACATTTGGGAAACCGTCACAACCCATACAACCCGGCATTACCGGGAACATTATAGCACCGTCTCTTCCAATGTCCCCCCTCCCGTAGTAAAGGACTAAATATGGACCCCACCAACGATATTCTGGCAGGCCCCCCGGCCCCTCCAACAATGGGATTGACGGACGATCTTCTAGCTCCTTCTGGGCCACCAGATTATATACGAATAAAGAATGAAGCAAGGGCAGCTTCTCATAACCCGGCATTGCGTCAGCAGATGCTTGCTTCTATTAATGCGCCAATCCAGAGTACCGTTTCTGTTACTCCAATCAATCCGTTCAACGAACCGGGAAAATGGCTGTCTCAAACATGGCATAATATGATGGACCCGGTACGAGAGGATTGGAATCTTAATAAATGGTACGGTAAACCTCTTGCTGCTATAACTGCGCCGCTACAAGTTATCGGGGCCCCGGTAACGGGCGCTGTTACCGCAATGGGATATAAGAAGGCATCTAGCGGTCTCGATGTAGGTATGCAATACGCAGCAGACCCGGCCACTTCTACTCCGGTTGCCATGGGGGCGGTAGGGCTCGGGCTTGCCACGGATTTTCTTAACCCTGCCAATTGGGCCGAGCTTGGAGAAGGGCCTCTCGCAAAGGAAGCAACAGAGACTCTTAAAAGCCCGGTTGCTACATCTATGCTACGAGACGCAAAGCAGGCAGAGGACGTTGCCAGAGTCTCCCGGCACGGTACTGATATGACAGACGACTTTATTAGAAAAGTCGCTGCACCGACGATCCTCGCTAAAAGCTACAAAAATACTTTCGACCCTGTAAAAACAGACCTGGAAGGACTCTCTCTAGGGAAAACACCTGGGGACCCGGGTATCTTTGAAAATGTATGGGGTGGGGGTAGAACACAGAAGAATCTTAGAGGGAGGTCCTATTCTTATGACGACATGCTTAATGAATACAGGTCGTCTCAAAATCTAAAGGATTTGCAAGCAAACCATTCCTCTTTCCCCAGGGAACTTGTCCTAGACCAATCGGTTCCATTGGATAAAAAACTGGAGGCATTGGCTAAGCATCAGGTATATATAGAGAAGGCCATTAAGGACCAACAGGCCGCGACCCGTGTATATGGATTCCATGTAGCCCCGTCCCCATTGAAACTAGCGTCTCAATTGACTTCCCGGCTATTTGGTAGATGGAGAAGTGTGGAAGCGTATGCTACCCCCCTAAAAAATCTTGTAACCGAAGAGCAAGCATACTCTATCAATAAATTTTTTAATGCCCGTGGGATGACCGGGGACTGGTCGGCTGCGACTCCGGCCCAAATATTCCAGGCTCTTGAACAAGTACAGAATCCGATGTACTCCAAGGGTGGCCTGTCCGGTGCAATTACTGATATTGATAAACTACCAAAATGGGTGCTAAACGAAGTTAAAGCTGTCCCCCAGGAGTACCGGCTAAGTCACTTGGTATCAATTGAAAATATTTATCGTCTTATTAGAGATGTACTGAAAAAAGAACCTCGTGGTATTACCCCTATCAACGCAGCGCGAGTAGAGCGGGCACTAAAATATATTAGTGGATGGCGGAACGCTATCCAAAAGTTTATGGAGTCTGCCCATGAAGCGGCAGGTGCCCAACCGCCGGGCATCGCCGGAGATATTTATAATGCAGTAATGGATGATACCGTTGTTCCTTTTATGAGAACGAAGAGGCTGAATAATGTCAATGAACTTCTTTCTGAAATTGAAGAGGCTACTACTCAGCATAGAATAAATTTGGAACAAGCGGCACCCCCTATACAAATGCCCGTGGAATCCGGCATACCCCCTGCGGCTCTTACAGCAGCCGAGAAAAAGGAGCGAAGAGAACTAACGGCAGAATTTTTAGCAAGAGCCACGGCTCTCGGGAATATATCTTTCAAAAAGACTGAGCTAGATAATATGGGAGAACCAATAGACGAGGAACTCGGGCGCGTATTCGAACTGCCGAATCTAATGAAGAAATTGGTCCGGGAGTATTCAATGCTGTTGGATAGTAGAACCCCGTATCCATATTCTGCGGAATGGCGACAGATGAAAATGGATACGAATAATATGCTTAAAAATATCCACGATTCATTGAATAGTTCGCAAGAGTTTATTAGAGACGGGTTTCTCAGGCCGAATGCAGATAATCCAGTAGACGGGACACTTATTCTAAGTAAATTGCTCAGTATGCCAAAGCAGGCAGCTTTTTGGCAGAATATGGAAAAGGACCTACAACTCAGGCTTTCCGATGTAGACCAGATACTTGGGACCGGGTTTGAAACGAACAAACTACCCGAAGAGGGCTACGCCAAAATAAGGGCAGCGGTACTCAATAATATTATAAACCATCAGAAAGAAGGTAGACTCACTACAGAAGAGGCAGAGACCGCCAAAGACTATTTTAAGAATCTTTCAAATAAAGGCATCTCTAATGTCGCCTATGTGATGACGTCCCTTGCTAAAGCGAAGGCAAAGGGGTCTCTGCAGGCAGCCCTTCTTGAGACTATTATCGAGCCATTCAAGCGACCTCTAGAAAATATCATGAAGATTATACTCACGGAACATGACGTAGAGTTTCGTGAGATTATGTCAGATCTGGACCAATATCAAGCATATTATGAACCATACAAGTTTACGAATTGGCTGATGAAGACGAATGGCCCAATCGATAGACTTAATAAAGTAGTATCTTCTGCATTTATTAAAGCAGGATTTTCCCCTCTTCTCCCAGATATTTTGCGTCAACTTACACAAGAGGTAGACCAAATACGACCAAGAGCCCAAAAGTATGGGCTCCAGACGGTGAGCAGAGAAAATGTATTGGCCCCTCTCAGGGACATCGACCCTGTAAAATTCGCTACGGTATCCCCGTCTATCGAAGAGAAAGTAAATAATGCAGTAGGGGACGTTCTTCCTTTCTGGCACACGCCAGAAAGAGTGCAGCATCTTATTGCAGCCCAGGCTAAGTCCGGGGAAAACGGGGACCTGTTCAAACTGGCAACGCTCCAGGGGGAGCTTAATGTAGCCAATCAACGAGTGGCTAGCGGAAAGGCTATTCTGGAGAAGATAATCGGTAAAGAAAATGTAGATAGGTATCTTCATAAAGCAGAAGATAATCTTTCAAAACTTAACGACCTGGAGTATGCCCAGGAGCACAAACTTTCCATAGCCGGTGTGTTTAGGAAGAATTATCATCCTTATTATTTATCCGGAGACGACCGTGATAAGGATATTCTAAAAGACCTTATGCAAGGTCTAAACGCTGGGGCTCCATTGCCGTTCCAAGATTTCTCCCAGATATCAACGACGTTTGGTCATGCAGAGAGGCGGGTATTTCCAGACGCAGCGTCTGTTCAGGCATTTATCGACACCATCAATAAAAATCCAGCTTTCTATTCTCTCGATCATCCTCTCGATGTTCGAGTGGGGTCTAATATATCCGCAGCGTATGCCATTAGAAAATCAAATCAACTCAGGGCTATTATAAACAGGGCGGCTCTTGCGAAAGTAAAAGCGTCCCTTCCCGGTAATATGGTAATGCTAAACCTTACAGACCCAGGGCAGGACGCCGTAAAGAGCGCCTATAAGTGGACTTCTCTAAAAGACCTGATTCCTTCTATGGGACATTATTACGTCCCTGAACCTCTATACAATTATATTTCCAACTTCATCCCTGCCCACAGGCAAGCCGACGAAGTATGGTCTATGTTCCACCGGGTAAATAATTGGCTTGCAAGGATGATGGTTAAATATTCATTTTCCCATATCAAGAATATTGCAGCACTTACTACGATTTCTGGAGTAGACGTAGACGAAGTATATAATATCCTGAAGTATGCGTTCCAGAATAGAAATAAATATTCAAAAGAATTCCCCGTTCTAGAACGAATGGCTATGGCGTTGGATGAACATCCAATGTATCAAGAATCGGTAAGGAACGGAATTACGCATTTCCGGGGTGCAGACCAATTCAAGTCCCCGGACGAGCTAATTGAAGACAGCATGAAGTCTTCCAGAGCCCGTTGGTACCAATATATTGCAGGGGATAGGAATCCAATTCAGACTCTTACCTTCGGCATTCTAGACAAGGCGATCAAGACATCTCTCTATAAAGAAATGATATCTAAAGGTCTGTCACCTACGATGGCCGCAGATTGGACCAATCACTTCCTTATAGACTATTCTGCTAAGAATCTCAACCCGAAACTGAAGAGATTGGGCCACGCTCTATTCCCATTCTTTGGATGGAGAATTGGTAATGCTCTTCTTCATATACCGAATGCTCTTGAGAATCCTGGCAAGTATATTCTCTTGAATTATATCAGAGACTACATGTCCGACTCTCTGTTCCACTCTAATCCATATCCAAGAGAGTATGTTCCCGAAGCCCTTACAGAGGCAATCTTCCTCCCTATGCGATACAGCACAGGGCAACAGGTCTTGGCATTCCCGGACCTGCCACAGGACCCGTGGTTCAAACTAACAAGAAGAGTATTTCAGAATCCTACCAACCCTCTTGCGATGAGGGCAGAACTAGCAAATTTCCTAATTTCTAGGTCACGAGTGGGGGAACTTATCTATGACGCAATCGAAAATAGAAATAGAATAGATAAGGAATCTTTCTGGGATAATCTTGTCGGTACTCCTAAGCGCCCAGGGTACATTCAAAATCTGACATGGGGCGTACAAGGCCCCGCAAGAATCATGGAAGATATATATTTTCGCAAGGACCTCTGGCAGAATCTAGGGCCCGATATTATGACGATGTTCATGAGGATGGCGCCGTTGTCGGCCGGTGGTAAAGCAGGAAGACTTCTTACTTACTAGGAGGATTGGTCTATGGCAAATGTCAAAAATGTTGGAACAGGGCTCGGTGGCACCCTCACTAGCCTTGTTTCAATATACCTGGATCAATACGATTCAAGTTCGACTGGAACTTCTTCTTCTATCCCCGCCATTCAAAATCAGAATAGTTTCCCTTCTATTCTTGTACAGACACTCACCGGCACCGCGCAGCAAATCAATATCCCGTCCTGGGCGGGCGGGATGATTCTTATCCCTACGGCCCCGGTCAATACGAACCTACAACTCTCCTTCGCCCCTTCCGATACGGCATTCGGGCTAGCCCCTAATGCACCGTCTGTTATATCTTTCTCTAACCCGGCCCCCGCCCAATTTTATCTTACTACCAACGGGACTGTTGACCCACTTATTATTTATTGGTTTTAGACAAGGAGAAGAAAATGAGTAAATTCAATAAACTTAAAAGTGAATTGGCAAAAAAGGGTATCAAGAATCCAGGGGGCCTTGCATATAAAATCGGGGTAGAGAAATATGGTAAGAAGGGGATGGAGCGAAAGGCTAGAGCTGGCAAGGCAAAAAGGAGAATGAGAAAGTAATGATTACAACTTCTGTTGCAAAGTTCGAATTGGATAGAATAAAGAATAACGGCCTGTATGATCTCCTAAAGTCAGCATCCGAGGCATACGGTGTAAGTCTTCCATTCGTACTCGCAATCGGGTCCAGAGAGACCAATCTTACTAATGAGATTGGCGATTATGACGGCCAATACCATGGGATCGGGATTCTGCAGATCGACATCCAACATCCTATTGCTCTACAGGCCCGGGACTCCGGCTCTTGGAAGACGAACCCGAAACCTCTAATCGATTACGGCGTCCAAATGCTGGCAAACAATATGAAACACGCTGCTATGTACTACCCCCAATTTGAAGGGGGTCCCGATAAGTACGGCTGGTGCAAAATCGCAGCAGCAGCATACAACAGTGGATGGGGCAATGCAGCCGAGGGGGTCCGTATCGGAGACGTTGACTCAAACACTACAGGATATAATTATGGTTTCGACGTAGTTAGTAGAATGAAGGTATTCAAAACTATTCTTGGGGAGAATTAAAATGTCTATTTCAACTCAGATTTCAACTTATCAGGGATATGTGTCCCTCGTCGAGGAAATGTCCGCGTTGCTCACTAGCGCGGGGCTCGAATCTGCAAATACTCATCAGACGATCATGCATATCGCTCAAGTCGTCACCAACCCGACGCTCCCGCAGGTTGTTGAGACCATCCAGAGTGCCCACGGCGCAGGAATCCTCCCCGCCGTACTCCTCGGCCTTGCGCAGGTGGCACCCTCTCTTTTTGTACCCGCACAGCCCGCGTCCCCTCTTCTTGCAGCCCCGCCAACTGCAGAAACCCCGGCGGTAGCCATAAACCCTTAAATTCAATGTGTTGGGCACCCGTCTGCAATAATCCGGAACGACAGTCTTGTCTTCCCGAACATTGCATATTCAGGTGCCCGATTCATTGTACAAATATAAAAAATGGAGACTACTCTATGGCATCTCCGCATAGCCCTCCTGAAGACTCTTGTGCGAATTGTCCCGCTCTTACGTCAATTCAAAATCAGCTTTATAAAATCGAACTACATAATGATCTATCAGTTAAAGTTACTGATAATCTTACAGCAAGTGTAAAAGAACTGACTACCGCACTCCAGGATGTAACCGGAACAGTAAGGCCACTCGTCGAGGAAATAAGAAAAATAGGGGAAAGAGTCGATACGTTGGATTCACTGGTCAGAGTGGACAACGGTGCTCAGACCCCTCTAATTCAAAAGGTCCGATTCCTGGAAGAGAATTATCGTGATAAATCCAACAAAGCATGGGCAATTTGGATGGCGATAATCGCGGCTATTATTACAAGCCTGTTTGCCATTATTGTAGCTAGAGCCAATGCTGCCCCTGACTTGAAACCGCCCCCCGCGATACATAGCCACGTCAGTAAACAGCCATAGAGTATCTGCTAGTGTCGTCCCCGCTATGCGCCGTAACTGCTACTGCTAGAGCAGACCACATATCTTTAGAGACCCCGTGCGTACCGCCGGGGCTCTTTTTTGTTCCTGCGGGCCCAAACATATCAATTAGAGCCATACGAACGTTGCTATCTTTCCCCCTGGAACTACCGCATATATGAGTAACTATCTTCTTTCTTTCTAGAAGAGTAACTTTAATCCCCATATATCTAAAGTCTTCTATTGCCTCCAGGATACGGCCAATCCAAACGCAAGTCTCGAAGACCGTCTTCCCCACGGGCATACCATAAGACGCAATCATTTCTATTGCGACAACAACCTTATACCCCTTATTTATACGGTCTCTACATGCTGCCTGTATTGTTTTTACAATATATCTGTTATCTACAATCGCCTTATCCAGTATTTTAGGGTCACTGCCCGGAGAATATATTACAATAGCAGTCTTAACGTCTCCCGGGTCTATTCCTATATAGATTGTTTCTTTCATATAATCTTCGCTCGTCCATTTTTCTTTTCTACCTGCAGGATATAGGCCGGTGGAATACTCTCGTGTTGGTACGGCATCGTAACGATTACCGTGCCGATTTCCTTAGATAGCCTGTTTGCCATTTCTATTGCATTCGACATGCCGTCTTCGTCTAGCAAACTTAGAATATCGTCCAACACTACAAAATCAAGATTACATTTATTTAGATATAGAAGTGCTTTCCTAAGACCCAACAATACGGCCATTAGATTCCGGCCAACTTCTCCCCCAGACATATTCTCAATGGGGACGTCCTTGCCATACTGTGAGACGGTTATCTCGAATCCTGCGGTCGTGCAGGGCATATCAATTCCTAAAACTCCCCCGCCGAGTTCTTTAATATATTGTTCGGAAAACTGTACTACTAAATTTCTAACGTCGTCTAGCAAAAGATTCTGAATTCCTTTAGACCCGAATGCCTCCATCCATTCTGCGACCATCGGCCTCTTGTATTCGCAATCATCCAGGTCTTTTTCAATTGTCTTAACAAGAACCGTCTTGCTTAGAAGAAGGTCCTCTTCATCTATCCTCATTTGCTCCAGGTCCAATCTCCTGGATTCCCCGTTATATTCTGAGGAACTGACTGACGCTAATTCCTTTTTCTTTGCTACTATCTCGTTATAGAAGAAGACGCACTTTTTTCTTATCTTATCTATTTCTTTCCACGCGCCTATTACCGATAGCAATCTATCTTCTTCTCTTGCCAGTATTGTTTCTTCTTTCGATATTTCTTTGCTTATAGAATCGACGGCGCTCTTCTTCTCAAATACATCCTTCTTCAAAAACGGTCGTTGGCACGTAGGACATTCCGAAGACAACCCCGCCTTCCCAAGGATAGTCTGCCTTTGTTTCTTTAACCGCCCCAGGTTCTCTACTACAATAGCAACATTCGAACTCGCTTCTTGTACACTAACCCCTACGGTATTGGTCAGTCTTTCTTCTTCTTTTTTGAGGTTCTGTATCTCAACAGACAAGGACTCAATATCATTTTCGATATTTCGTATTTTGTTATCTTTAGACTCTCTAAATCTATGAAGTGCTTCCTCTTCTTCCCTCTCGACCCGCTTGATATTACAAAGCCTCGTCTCACACTGAACGCGCTCTCTTCTTGCATTTTCAAGCCTTTCTTTTCCTACCTCTATCCTGGTGCCAATACTCCTATACAAATTACCTGCTTTTTTCCTGGCCTCCTGGATGCGCTCTCCGCCTATCAAATCCATCATCACCTCTAGCCTCTGGGAGGGGGTCTTCCTCAGCAGGTGTTGTGTCTGAAAGGCAACGTCCATCCATAGCGCATTATAGAAAAGTTTGGAATCAACTCCCAATATTTGGTTTAGCCGGTCTTGAGTAGGACGAAGGTCTTCGCAGACACTTGCGGCCCCCGTCCCCCGGAACTCCAACACTTCTCCTTTACTACGTCTCTTATATCGAGTAACAATCAATTCATCAAAATAAACAACAACACGGCATTCGTGGCACTCATAATTTATAATCGAGTTACCCGTGTTCCCTGTAGAGGTAGTTCCTGTTAAACACCATCCCAAGGCTCTTCCGATACTGGACTTCCCACCTCCATTAGACGTATGCCCAGGGTCATGATTAGTAGCGAGAATATAAAGAGGACCCTCATTGAAAACAATCTCGTGTTTCCCATAGTAGGGCCCAAAATTCTCTATCTCCATCTTCAGAAGTTTCAAAAGAAAGTTCTCCCGAGTTCGAGTAATTCACCCCGCTTAGAATCGTCTGTAATGCCCCTGTAATCCAACCAACGAGCAAGTAGTCGCTCGGGGCAGGAGGCGTCGTCTAAAGCCATTCTAGACCCCTCTGGCGGCCTTACATGGGCAGTTCCTTTTATAGACAATACCTGTGCCCTGTCCGCTACTTCGTACAACTGTGCTTGGACTATATCCATCAACTCTGGAGTGGCATGGACTCTATAATGATTCCAATAAGGCTTGCTATCTGACTTAATCTCCGAAACCAAGTCTTTTATATTCTCTGTAGTAGTGACCGTGAATTCTACGAATTTGGGATACGACGGGGACAGTCTATGAATCTTCATAGATATCTTGCCCCCTTCGTCAGTATCTACAATGAATACACCAACATTACCAACGTCCCCATAACAATGGGGTATGGGTGCTCCAACATAAAATATATTATTACCTATCTTCTGGTGCTTGTGATAATCGCCGCATAGGATAAGCCCCCAACTCTCCGGGTTCAAGTCCTTCTGCGACACGGCCTGGGGAGGATAATAGTTAGACGCCCCCACAGACCCTTCCGCAAGCCCTACGTGTGTAATCAGAATCGGCTTCTTCGGGGCAGTCATCAACTCGCTATCTATATAGCCCCTGATAATCTCTTTGTACTTCGCAGCAGGATACCAGGGCACCAAGGCTATCGAACGGTCTGTAGTAGATGCGGCAGGTAGGATAGCAGGACGGGACCGTACATTGCACACATCCGAAAATATTTCCATGATACAATCTCGGTCGCAGGCGTTTCTTCCCCCGTCGTCGCCGTCCCATACCCGTGAAGGAGACTCGTGATTACCACGCAGATAATCAATAACGATGTCACGCTTTTTTGCTTCTTTTAGGAATCTATATACTTCAACATAGACTTCCCGGTCTCGCCTCACTACTGCATTCTTCTGGTGGACAAGATCCCCTCCGATAATAATCCTTGGGCATTTATTAGCGGACGCTATTGCCAGCAATTCAGAGAGTAGCGTGACATATACCGGGAGTCTATTTTGACCCTGTACGACATTCGCCTGTACGTGAACGTCGGCAGTAAACAGGAACCTCATTCCAAACCGAGTTCCTTACGCTTCTTTGCAGCCCATCTTTCGAAAGAGCCCATTTGATATGTCAGACACTTCTCGCAATAACTTCTACCGTGAACTTCGTCCCTACCACATCTAACGCATCGACCTTCTTCCTTTCTTTTTTGGTACCTATCTCTGAGAGCCTTTTTGTTTTCTTCCATTAGTCTTGCCTGATCTTCAGGGCTCAGTTTAGAGATTCTTTCCTTATTTCTGAGATATCTACTATGAGACTTACCCCTGTTTGCCATACGGCACTTCTCACAATATTTGCAATTTACAGAATTATAGTCCAGTTTCTCTTTGCAACCATAACAACTACCCTGCTCAGCGCGAGTCTCTCTTCTCTTCTTATTAAGATCTCTTACTTTCTCATTCCTAACAGGCCTACACTCTGAGCACATCCTGGTTTCTGTTTCTTTCAGGACTTTCTTACAAATCACACATAGATTAGATTCTACAGTAAGCCTGTATCTGTTACTTGCTTTATTATTTTCTTTTTCTCTGCAGGACCGGCAGAGTGTCTCCCCGCCAGATTCGCTATTGCACTTAATGCATACACCAAATTCCTTACATCGGGCCCTCCGGGTTCTGTCATAATCACGCTGGTATTCCTTAATTACATCGGGCCTGCAGTCATCGCACCATTTCCCGCGAAGATTTCTTAGGACTTTACCGCATCGTCTACAATTCGGCATAATTGCAGTAATGTTCAAGCACTTATTGCACCATCGCTTTCGACTCTTATCCAGTTCTTCTCCGCACTTCAGGCACTTATTTGTCACTTCTGTTGCTTCCTCCAATGATATCGTATAGCGCATTGTATAGCATTCGCAATCAGGCCAAAGTCCTACCTTAGCATTTCTTGCACCCTCTTCAATACCGGGTGCCCGGTGTAATAATTCCCCGGCTCCCTATCTGCGTCTATCACTCTCACATTGAACCCGTGATACTCAAAGACTCCATGTAGGTCTTTTTCCGCCTTCTCGCCTGCTTCGTCGTTTTTATCCAAAAATAGATTTATTTCTGGTTTCGGGGAAAGAAGTTTAAAGTAACACAATTGGGGCAATGATAAAGAAGTACCGAGGAGAGCAATACAATTCTCTCCTATTTTTAATTGGTCCCAAATTCCCTCCACTAAACACACCTGCTTAGCCCCTGGCTTTACTCCGCCATACAAATAATATTTCTTATGTGTTCCTGGCATTACCGACCACTTCGGAATACCTTCTCTCTGTTTGTATACTACGCGCCTATGATAGGATCTCGGGAACTCTTCAGACACTCCCCATATCCTGAAGTATATTCTTCTTTCGGATTCGCTAAATTCTATTGACGGTAACATATCTTCGTCTACGCCCCTGGAATACAAGAATTCTCTTGCCTCCCTATTACCCCAGGCGTCTACAAGTTCAGGAGCCTGCAAAGACAAGTTAGGGACTCTATGGATATTCTTGGCTTCGAATAATACCTTTCTTGCCAAGTCCCCTTTGAACGTTGTCTTACAACGATGGCAGATCCCCTTCCAATTTGAATCGTTAATAAAACAGGGGTCGTCTCTATGTCCTGTGCATACAGGGCATTTAATCTTGTGTTCCATTGCTACATCCCTGGAGGCGGAGTAGGAGCAATACCGTAATGGTTATTGTGTACGACAATCCCACCCGGCCCCGCAGCCGCACCTCCAACGATACTCGGAGGTGCCCACACCCTTGTCTTCCTCCAATTGTAATAACACAACTTATCCGAATCAGGCATTTCTGTTATCGTTGCAAGTCCATAATCCACATAACACGGATTAACAATATCATCGTTACCGTTTGAAGACTTGATAACGCTTTGCCGTACAACCGTCGGACTCAATGACTTCTCGTCCACAGTTTGGTCTAATGAGAAACCCAACTGTGCGTGACGAATAATTGCCTTCGCGCTCCCGAGGTTTTTGGGGGTCGACCGATGCTCTCTTTCTCTATCCCAATCGTTGTAGTTATTCTGGTGTACGGCAATCATCAACTTATTCATTTCCGACCCCATGCCTCTATAAGTATCAAACAATTTCTCTACTAGGATATGGTCTGCCTGATTACCCCAGGCCGGGTCCGGCAATACCTGATTCAAATAATCTATAATTACAAAATCCCTATGACCGTATAGTTCATCTATTCTTCTAATAAAGGCTCTCAATTGGGCAATGTTAATCATCTCGGAAGGGAATTTCTTGTACACATATTGTGTAGGATTTACGCCCATCGAACAAAGAGCATGGGACAATGACGCGTGTGTTTGGCTTGGAGATACTTGCTCTTTAATAGCAATCCCAGAGAAACGGGCATACGTTCGTTTCTCGTAGTGTACGGTAGGCAAGTCTAGATTTATAACAAGGCCTTTAAGTCCTTGTATCAGAAGATTGTATAGAATGTTTATAACCTGGAATGTCTTCCCTACGCCGGAGACTGCGGATATGATAACCATATCCTCGTACCGTAGTCCACCTCCGGTTGCTTCGTCTAGCGCCGGGTATCCGGTGGATATAAGAGTCTCGGGCTCTTCCATCAGTTTGCTGGCGCGTGTTGTTAGATACGACGGGTCAAACGGGCAATACGCTTCTTCTTCTGTCTGTACTATGAAAAGTGTCTGTAGGTCGTCTAGTTTCTTTCTTGTCTTGGATATATATTTTTCGGGGTCGTCCTCTTCCGAGACGACAGACAACTGAGACAATACTTCTTTCTTTACGATACTGTCTCTCAATTGAGCAAGGGTAGCCCCGGTCGCATCGACATCCCGATAGATATATGCTGTGAACATAAGACCCTCCGCCTGCTCAATAGCGGAGGTTGCTGCTTTCATCCAGGCACTTCGACATTCCGCTTCTGTCGGAATGTCTTTATGCTCATGCCAATTATTTTTTAGATAATTGAACCACCATCGTCTATGCGGTATTACTGATTCAGACAGGAATGGGAATAGTCTTGCTCTGTCTTTGTTGTGGATTAGATATGAAAGAATTCTTGCTTCTTGCTCTTCCGATGCTTTACTCGGCAGACCCATAGAACCTTCCATATTAAGCCACGGGGGAAACATCTCTCCCATAAGTATCTCCGGTCTATACTTTTTTACTAAACAGTACCGTGCATTCGTGCATAACATGCTCTCCGCAACAGGGGTCCTCTGGCCCATTGGGCAAGTCCCCTTTAAACATTTCGGAGGGATGGCACGTCTTCGCAGGGGCAGCAAGTAGCATACCCGGGGACCCACAATAAGGGCACGGGTACTCTCGTATCTCCTGCCCTTGTAGAGCCTTCTGCATACTCGGGTTCATTCTTCTACTACCTCATCCGACGACTCTTCTATCTCTTCGTCTGGGATAGTCGGGTAGAGAATCACGTCCTTTTTGTCTGTGCGGCCATTGAACATATCCCGGCAGGCGCTCTTCAGTTTCTCCAACTCTTGTGGATTCTCGTATAGATAAGACCACAACTTAGGTTTCATCATTTTCTGGTTGTTGTACACGACCGTATTGCCAGATATAGGAAGTACACCCTTCAGGATACTGTAATGGATAAGAGCGGAGATACCGTCTACGCCACCGTGGCCTTCTTCGTAAAACGGGAAATTGGCAACACGATGTGAAGGGCCCTGTCTGTTCTTTACTACAGTGCAATTCATGAAGATTCCCGGCGACTGAGAATTTGTCGTTGCCGGAATTCTTGCAGGAGAATTCGTCTCTACCCGGAGAGACGAATAGAAACTGAGCGCCTTACCTCCGGGGCTCTTCGTTGTTTTAGCACCGGGCCTTGGAGACCAAACCCCAATTGTATCTCTCAATTGGTTGATAATGATTATACAAACAGGGGAATTTATCGCATAGTTAAGTACGGTCCTTCTGAACCAAGCCGAGTTAGCCCTGGAGGACATCGCTACTGTCTCTTTCTTCCCCTTTTTAATTGCCTCCAGTTCCGCTTTCGGGCTGCAGCTAACATACGAATCCCATACTATTACAATAGGATTCGGCAACTTGGAATGATTCGATAGAATACCTTCGATAATAGAATGACAATCTTCCAGTGTTTCCGGGCAATACGCATAGAAGTTCGGCGGGTCTACAGACGAGAATCCCAACTTAGGCAATCGAGCAACGTCCAGCGCCTTTTCACCATCGATAAATACCGCGCAACCCCCCATTGTTATTGCGCTTCTACAGGCAATCAGAGCGAGCCCGGTCTTACCAGACCCTGGAGGCCCGAACAGTTCCACAATGCGACCGGAGGGCCATCCAAAGCCCCCTATGGCCCAATCCAATTGCGGTACCCCTGTAGGTATAAAAATCTTGATCGGAGACGGAGAATACAATTCTTTGCCTGTCGATGCTTTTACAATGTCTAGAACCGAAACTTCTTCTTGTTCCTTCTTCTTACGAGGAGGCATAAATACTCTCCAAAGTATTTGGTATGAAGAAACCCCTGGGGGACAACCAGGGGCTTCCTAACCCATCCCAAGCGTATGTTGCCCAATCACTACCCCATATAGTGATTAAAAAGGAATGTCGTCGTCGAAAGAAAAGTCTTCCTTTGAATTGCTGGTAGATGGCGGTACTGTAACCTTACTTTCCAAAAGGTCGTATGCCGAAAGAATCTTCTGCACCGTAGGGTCCTGCATAAACCACGCCTTCGAAAGATAGTCCCGCTGCTCGTCGTACGAGAATTCCTTTACGTCCTTATAGAAAGCCTTGTATACGTCAATCTCGGTGGAATACTCGGAAAGAAGATCCTGGTTCTTTACAGGGCACGGCTTCGCGTTTGGCGCAATCCCGAGCTCGTATTGCCAGCCTTTCTTCTTCAGTAGAAGATATCTTCCGGTATCCTCTGAATTCAAATCAGGATACATTTGAAACAGTTCCCGAATCCTGCGATTCATTTGCTTCGCATATACCTGCAGTAGCATTCCGGACTCGACGTCACTCTTGACGTACTTTGACTTACTGTCCGACTCGTCCGCTGGTGCAGCGAACAGTGTAATCGGATATGCCATACACCGGAATGAATCGCTGTCCATCATTGCAATGGCTTCTGTAACCGCAGCTGGGATTTCTTTCTTATGCCTAGCCATTACACGGAGAACGTCATGCACATAACACGGTGAATCTGACCGCTGTGTACAAACAATTCTCGGATGCTTCTCTTCCCCCAGGTCAAAGTAGACTCGATGATTCGATACATATACGAATCCCTTCGGGCAACGTTCCTTGCCGGGGGTCGGGGGCATGAATCGAAGAATGGTGCTGCCGTCTGGGAGTAGACTCAATTTACCGTATGGGAAAGACCTCTTCTTGCTGTTTCCCCAAGCCTTCTTTACTTCGTCTTCTGCTTCATAAGACTCAAACTCATCAAACAACTTTTCGTCAAACATTTTTCTACCTTTTCTACCTTTTAATGAATCGATTCTCTTGTGATATTAGCCCCATTCGGGACGATAATATCTGGTGTCTTCTTCGGCATCGGAACCGCACTGATTTCCAATTCTGTGTCTGGCCCCAACCTGATCGCTCCTTTCGTTTTCTCGCCGAGACCCTCCATTAAGATTCCTAGCGCATTTGCGATATCTTGAGCGTGTTCCTGGAATCCCTCCTTTGACTCAATATGAACGTTCTTAATAAGAATACCGATTGCGCAATTCACAGTGCGGTCCTTTCAATGTCCATAGACCTTGTAATCATCTTTAGGGAAGATTCAACAAGCAAGATTGACTTCATTCTGTAATGTACTCTTTGTTGTTCCTTCTTCAATTCGTCCATCTTAGACGACAGTATCCTGGTCTTCAACTTTCTTTCTACTACCTCCGGGTCAGCCGCTATCTTCGCACTTATAACAGGGATCGTAAGCCCCTTGTCCCCGGCTTCCTTCTTTTCTCTATACTCGTCAGTAAGCACGGCTATCCTGAAGTCCAATGCACTCTTTTCTTCTTCAATACTATTGCGGATGTCTACTTCACGATCCAGAAGGTCACAATACAGCATTGATACCTCATCATGGATAGCAGGCATTCTGATTAGACGGTTGTCAACCACATGCGGTTCGGAAGAAATAATAAGAAATTCCGAAGACCGCTCCATTACGCTTTTATGTTCCATACGTTTCTCCTGTGCTTTGTTCCCCGCGATTATGATACCAACAGCCGCCGATAGTCGCTATAGGACTTTGGTCGTATATAAAAGGGCCTCTATATCATGTCGTCTAGAGGCCCACGAATTACGCGCTACGAAAGAAACCAGTCTTCTACTACCCAATGGAACATGAACCGTATACGAAAGTATACCATACATGACCTATAAATGAAAGAACCCCAGAAAGCATAATAGGGGCTCTTTAGTATGGGGGTTTTCTGTTGGTAGATTAGAAGAAGAAACAATGGAAGATGGTTACAGTATAGATGCCTGGGGGCGCAATGTCAAGCAGAGATATCGAATACTTTCATGTTACCCAGGTCTATTCCAATCTTCGCTTCTACTTCTAGTTTAACAGGGAACTCGAACGATATCTTTGGATTTCTCATGAGCGTGGCCACATTGTAAAGTGTCTGAGCTACCCGGTTGTCATCTGGCAGTAGCCCCCAAAGGGAGTCATGAACTACATTAACGGTTTCCCATCGAGTGTCTCCTAGATACCCTTCTTCAATCGGACAAGCAGCCCCGATAACAGTAATGGAAGACATCGTTTCTTGAATCTCGAAGTTTTTAAGTTGGTTCAATTCGTGTGAATCTGAAAGATTACCAAATCTTCTACTCACTCCCCACGGTGTTATAATAGGACCTGCCTTCGCTCGTTCGATAAGGTTCTCTTGATATTTTGGAACCTCGGGGAACAATTTACTGAACATGCGATAGAGGGTAGTAGCTTCCTGAACAGTCATCGCAGCCGTAGCGGCGAACTTGGCTATGCCCGACCCGTATTGCCATCCTAGAAAGCCAGACTTTACTTTTGGCCTTTTTATATGAATCTGGCCACCTTTAGATTCTTCCTTATATAGTTTATAAAGTGTGGCATAATCTATGTTCTCTACGAGTGACAGCACCATGATGTATGGGTCTATTCCATTGTTGAACCATTCGATAAGATTCTTGACGCCTGCGATAGCCGCCAATCCTCTAACCTCCGCAGCCGCATAATCTAGTTCGGCAAAGATCATCCCTGGAGGGGCTTCGAAGCAGGACCGTAGCGACATGTCCTTTTTGAAGTTGTGTAGAGCCGGACTAGACGAACTTATTCTTCCTGTTACTGTACCGCCCGACGGGTCAGACCCGATAGGGAATGTGGAATCTGATCTCCCTAGCGTATACGTGGTGTGAATATTACCATCTCTAGGAGATACATAATACGGTAGTGTTTTTAGGAACTTTGATACAAGGTCTAGATTAGTTCTGATTACGTGGATTCTTCGTATAAGAGAATGGACTTTTGAAAGATATACTCTAGTACCCCTATCGAACTTAGCATAGTCCCCCTTTTCAGTTTTCCCTGTTTCTATTTCCAATTCTTTTAGTAGCTCGGTGCATTCCAGTGGGGACCGTACATTGAATCTGCTCCTACCGAGCCTTTCCAACACCGTCTTAACTTCGGGAGATTTGTTCAACGAATCGATAAGGTAATCAGTCTTTTTTTCGTATGCGATTCTAAGTCTATTTGCCTTGTCTGCGTTGCAAGGAATCCCCCGCAGTTGGATTTTGGACAGTGCCTTCATCGGCCGGATGTATCGATTACTGTAGCATTCCGGTACACCACGCTCTATTGCCGTATTGTAGATCCCCATCAAATGGTACACGTCCAGGCCGTTGTACCGCTTCTTCATTTCCCAGGGTAGATCGGCAATCGTAGGAGGAGAATAAGGAGTATTCTTATCTTTCTTTCTTCTGTGATTCTCGGCTTCCATCCATGCATAGACATCTCTCTTCCAGGACCTGACTTGCCTGTATACCATCGACAATTCTTCTAGAGAGTTACCTGTCTTCCCAACGTCCTTTGATATGAACATAAGGAACGGGTCGTCCATATCCAAGTCTATAACAGTATCTGAATCATAATCCCATGAAATAAAAGAAATGTCTGCCATCTGATTGAAGGCGACAATCTTTGGACGATGCACCTCTACGAATTGGAGGACCCGTTTGAACTGGTCCCGGGTCAATACCCAGACAGGCTCATTCTGGGACGTTCCTACCCCTACTACGTCGATCCTTCGGCCCCGTTGGTATACAGTCATCATCTCGGGATAGTCTGAGCCGTAGTCCCAAGTGTTCGTTTCTACGTCGTAGAACATAATGTCTGACTTAGAGATTTGTTCGATTACTTTGGACAGAGGCTCCGATTCAGACACTTCCCGTATGTCGGGATTCTCTTCGTCGAATACTCCTGTAAGTAGCCGGTCTACTACTTTCCCGAGAGACTTATAATCATCGGTAAGGTCTCTAAGTTTATTTGTATGCATAGAAGGATGGTTTGCTGCTAGGTACCAAGTGTTGCCTACTTTAATCGGGGCACACTTAGCCTGAGTGACAGTCATCCGTTTCCCGTTTGTAAGGTCCTTCCCCACAGCCTCCAATGCGGAAGCCCCCAATGCAACGATAACCCTCGGCTTATACTTGAGGATATCGTCTAGAAGATACTGACGGCAGTAGTCTATCTCATCCTTCGTAGGGGCCCTATTTGCTATTTTGTCTCCATACGTGGACGGTCCTAACGTCCGGCATCGGACAGCGTAGGCTAGCCCTATACGCCTATCTACGTGCGGCAACACCGCCCTACCTCGGAAGAACTTACCTGCTCTTCCCACGAACGGACGGTCTTCATTGTCTTCAGAGCCGGTGGGTGAATCTCCTATGTATAGGATGTCGATTGGTGATTCACGGTCTTCGGATATCGACCCATTGTAAACAATCTCTATTCCAATATTAGGAGACTTGCAAGATTCGTATATCTTACAATTCTCGCAGGAGGATGAAGGGACAAACGAACTCTTCTCCATTGTTTTGCCTTTTGACGCTTTCTTACCATTCTATCATGCTGCCCGTGCAATCACCCTACTACCGTGGGCCATACTACAATGCCCCTCTGAAAGAGACCGACGCCCCCCACAAGTCGCAACTTATTATACTTACAAATAATTGATTATAAAGCAAAAAACGAGAATTCTTGAAAAAATCTCCTACAGTAGTGTCACCAGGATTAGACCTTGTAGTAATCCAAATGTAAATCATATAGCACCCCTAAAAGATTTTCTGAAATTCTGATACCCATAAATCTTTATGTAAATAAGTATCCTACTCCGGGTGTACCCGCTGTAAAGTTCTTTTAACTCGAATATACTGCCCACAAAATAACCCGAATATCTGGACCTGCAACAAATTTCAATAGGCAGTAGATTCATAGACATCCCCTGACCGACAACCACTTTTTTCGTATAACGCCGTAGCCGTAGGCAAGCGAAAGACAAATATCCATTCCAGTCTTATTCCTACGCGAACCTCTATATAAACAATACAAACTACTAAACCAGCAATTACCTTTAGTTATATAAATACACCTCATATAGCTCCTCTTAAGGACATCCTTTCGTAACACACTGTAAAATAATCAGCGAATGCTCTATGGCTACGATAATAGTCGGGGGTTGTATAATAGTAACAACGAGACATAATAGTTATCCTGATACTCATAGAGTACCCCTGAAAGAAGAGACATAGCTTGAGATAAATACACTAGTCATAAATCTATCCAGGTATATGGCATCTTTACATGATTCATAAGCATGATAGCACCCAAAACATCGTAAAATAGATTCTAATAAACTCACTACTATAACTTCCCGTCTTAATGAACGTAGTCATATAGCTCCACGTATAGAAGTATAATTGTCCGCCTCGGATGCCCATTCTATTGGGCCCCTGGAGGAGCCTTCTAACGCCCCTCCCCACTCCCCAGGCCTCCTAGAGCGGTCATCCCAATATGCCCCTCCCCGGCACATCGCATAAATACAAATTGATCTATTTACATTATGTGTATTCACATGCTCTCCCCCGCATAAAAGTCCACTCATATCGGACCTCTAAAAGAGCGACATACAGACTCGAACACGGGCCATTCTATATCCTTGTAACAGCCACAATATATTATGAATCTCTCTGCTAGCCCTGTGCAATTCACAAAATCTATATTTTTCCGTTTCATATTCATGCTACAGACACCCTCTTATCCCGGATAGGGAGAGGAAGGATATACTATAATCCTTATAACGATTATTTGGAGTATTACTAACTCTATTACTAAATCTAATCCTTTTTCCACTTACTTTAATTGACATAGTCATATAAGAATAACCAACAAGCACTATTTCAACTTTAACAATACGCATCATCAGATAGCTCCTCTGAAGGACCCCCGCACTGTTTCGTAACTAAATTCAGTACAGTACCTTATCTGTTCCATCTCTTTTGTACTGAAAAACGCACCCACAGCCCATATATAACATCCACCCATCATTGACAGGTAATATTCAAGAGACTCAAATTGTTTCACAACGCTCCCCTAACTGAGAAATAGTCAGGACAAGACAATATATAATCATAATATCTCTTAACCCCGGGGTTATATACACTAACATATTTATACTGGTGCCCCATGCTCCTTATGCATATAAATAATTCAAATAAAATAAAATCACTTGTAACTGTCACAACGCTCCCCTTGATGACTGGCATCCATTATAAAAATCATCCCCTACGAGGGTACAGTACCTATAACACGTATAAAAATCAGTTCTCTCCGAATACGAAAAACATTTAATGCATATATACACTTTGATTCTAGCCACTATAGAGCACCCCTTATACCTTCTCCGAAACCAAGAGCCGTGTGTGGTAGGGCTCCTTTGCAATAATCTAGATAATAAATTCTAGACTTTTTCTTAAGATGTAAAATTACAATTCGCGCTGTGTAGAATGTATTTATTAAATGGAACATATGAACCCCAGGGGTCTAGTTGATATGTACGGATTTGCATAGACAATACTACTGAAATATAGAAAACCTTTAATGAATATAATCACGTTCACGTGATTATTAATAATAGTCCTACAAAAATCTGGAATAGTCTCTGGTCTATTCTCAGTATTCTCGTCTGTCTTCTTCAAAGTTTCTGTGCTCTTTCTTAAACCGAACCACTTCTTCTCTTACTCGTTCCTTACAGAATTGGAACATGTTGCTGTACGCAATGTCTCTCTCGTATTCAGAGCACTCTGCCGACTGCGAGCAATGGAAGTCGGCGGTTTGATAATTCCCAAGGTTCATCTTGTACGAAAAGGACGCCGTTACAACTACTTTATTATCAGGATGTGCTATATTCATTATTCAATACTTTCCAGTTATTACGGAGTAGAAGAATTCAAACAAAATTCCGACGGTAATAACGAAAAACAAAGACTCGTCAGACCACACGAAATTCTTAACGTTCCACCATATCCGGCTGGCCTTGTTACCTACATATCTTCCCATTTTACTTTCTCCTCACCAGACTGTTCGAAGCCCTGTTCACGTCATACCCGAGAGAACCAAGAGCCGAGAGGACATCGTTTTCGTCCACCTGCGAAAGGGCAGGGAACTCTTCCACTTTCTTCGGGGCTCGAAGAGCCTTCAGCATACCGCTTACGCAGGCTTGTAGCGGGCACGATTCGTTCAACGGGAACTTACCTTCCCACCGCTTGATATTCGTCCTAACGGCCTCCTGGAGCCCGCTGATAGGAACGTCTGGGATAGCATTAACCTTTTCGGACGGGGTCGGGCTAGCTAAGGAAGCGATCTTGTCCTCCACTCTCTTTGTTATCTCGTACATGTCCTGCAGGACGGTATCGAATAGATTCGCAATACCCTCCCCCTTTGTAATGTTGTCTTCAAGATGCTCTACAATACGGGAAATCTTTTCTACTCGAATAGACAAAACCGCGACGCAGGAGAAGAGTGTATTCTGCCCGTCCACTATGCTTTGAAGAGTTTCTTCAATGTTTACTTTTTCAGACTTCTCCTCTTCGGGAGAAACGACTGCATCGGGAGGGACAGCCTTAATGTCCTCTTCTGTAATCGTCTCTTCTGCTTCGTCGAAAATCGGTACTGTGGGGTCCACGTCCACATGAATAATATTCATAGTAACTCCATTGTCTTCTGGGTCGAACAAGTTGTAATCTTCTTTCTTTCCAGTTCCGTTTGACATATTCTGCTCCTTCGGTTTGTTCTTGCTCCCTTTGGGCCGGCCCCTGCGGGGCTTGACTTCTTCCATTCCTTTGACTCCTATCTCGATGCTTACAGAATAGCAACTCTGCGGGGAAGAGGACATTAGACTAAGGTCCATTGTTGGATAGGACGAATAAACTGCAGAGGGATAGCAGACTCACTTTTAATCGTAGTGATTAAATTTTTAATCACTACGATTATTTATAGGGGCTATGATTAAAAATAATACCCTGGTAGACAGCCCATACGGGTACCGCTGCAGGGATATGGCCCTTCTAGAGTCCACTTTACAAACTGTTAACATCCTTGTAACAATACTGTTACACCTTCCGGAAGGAAACAATTTTTCAGTTGTCGAAGACCCTGCTATACAGGGTCCCTAGCGGGCCTTTTTGTCTTCGTAGAAGACAACAAAATAAAATACTGTGGCACCATTATTTTTATTGAAGTGACATTTGGCCTTGGAGGGCCAAATGTCCCCTTAGTCGACCGTGGTAGTTCATGCGTGGGTCCCTCTGGGGCTCAAAGGAATAAAATATAATACCCGCCGCGTGTATCTTGTGTTACGTGTACTTCTGTATATCCGACCAAGGTCGCATAGGGTACTTGAGCCTATGTGGCTCAAGTCGTATTACACAATTTAATATTTGGACCCTCGATTAAAATAATGCCACCCTACCCTTCCAGCCGAATATAATAATCAGCCTTCTCCAATAAAATAATAGGTGCTGTCTGCAGGCAGGAATATTTTAATAGACCCAGTGTGTCCGAAGGAAAGTATATTCCCGCAGAGAAGAAATATTCTTATGAGCAGCAACAATCTTTTTATACCTTCTGAGTTGTTCACCGAGTATCTGTTGGGCAGCCAGACTACCCCTGCCACGTCGAATATTTCTGGAATCTCGTATCCCGCAGGGGGATCGGTGTCTATTGCCGTTGCGGTAGTCGGGACAATGGGGACAGCCACCGTTGATATTGAGGGTTCTCTAGACGGAACTGATTACTTTACATTGCCGGTTTCTTCTATGTCTGGTTCGGGGGTCAGTAACGGCAACACGATTACAGCGACGGGCCTGTATGTGTGCCCGGTGTTCTCTGGGTTGTCAGTTGTACGTGCCACGCTTTCCAATGCCGGAGGAGGAACGTCTCTTACCGTAATGGGCGGTCTCAGCCACCTTCCTTCCGGATTCTCTGCTATGATGGGTGGCTCGTTGACACCCGTACCCTCGTCTACTTACCCAGGTTGGGTACCATTTGTTAGCACTACTAATTTGAACACTACTGGATTTCAGGTAAAAGGATCTTCTGGTAGGCTTGGATATGTTCACGTTGTAAATTCTGACGGGTCTAATCCTGTATATGTGAATGTATACAACAGTGCCTCCGGTGCAACGGGGACTCCATGGTCTCTCGAAGTTGCGCCCGGTTGGCATTTGGATACAATCTTGCCTCTTAATGGTGTACAGTTCACGAATGGAATCTGGATAACTTTGAGCAAAGATGTCGCGAATACGGTGAATCCCGCCACCGCTATTACGTCCATCTCGGGTGCATACGTCTAAAAAGTAAAAGAAAGAGGAATAGTAATGAGCACTCCTAGTTCGACGCCTAGTTCCGCGACTCAGAGCATTCGTGGCGAAGCGGGTTATTTCCCATATCTCGGGCAGCCCGGTTACGCAGGACTGGATGGCGCTAGTATTCTCGCTGGCACCATCCAGGGCGCTTCTGCGGGCACCAGTCACATTGTAGCGGGCAGCATCGGGTCTTCAGATATTGATCCGACCGTTCTTGCGTCTGCAGGCGCTGTTGTATATACGGATACTGGAACAGCGAATGGATATGTTATTACTCCTAGTCCTCCTATTACTGGATATTCCAAGAGTCAGATTTTTTCATTCATCGCTTCTAATGCAAACACCGCTGCTTCTACTCTTAATGTAAATAACAAGGGTGCAAAGCCGATTCTTCTCGGTGGAGAAACTCTCGCTGCAAATGCCATTCGTCAGGGCCAACTCGTGTTTGTTCAGTATGACGGAACGAATATGCAGATGATTAGCCCCCGTACGAATGATTCTATGGGCACTCTGTTCGTACAGACCTCGAGTGTTACTGTAGCGAATAGCACCACTCCTACGACCCTTGGTGGGACTGGTAATGGCTCCCAGACGATTACTAATAATTCTCTTAGGGTAGGAAGTAGAATCAAGCTCGCTGCTTCTGGTTTTTTCTCTACAATTTCTACTCCTAATATTACATTTACCGCTTTTCTCGGGTCTGTTACTGCCGCTGCTACTGCCGCGACAGCGACCCCGTCTGGCGCTTCGAATGTACCCTGGAGCGTGAACCTGGAGATTGATGTTCGTACGGGTGGAGGGACTGGAACGGCGATTTGTAACGGGTACATGGTACTCGGTTCTTCTCTGGTCCCGTTCACAGCGAACACTACGACGTTTGCGGTGGACACTACTGGTACCAAGATTGTAGACCTGCAGGTGACGTGGGGGACGGCCAGCGCCTCTAACACGATTACGTGTACTAATTTTACGGTCGAACTTCTTGGATAATATATGGATAATCCGAAGACAACGATCCTCAATTCATTGACGACGTTGTTCGCGGCTCTCGCTGTTTACGTGAACGATGAGCACGGGATAGCGAGAGTCGTCTTCGGGTCTCTAGCAGCCATTACCCACGTTCTGGCGGGGTATCACACCGCCGACGCTGCGAAGGGGGCGATTCCTAATGCCAGCCAGGAGCAGAGCACAGGCACGGGAAATGGGATACCTGTACAGTAAAGGTAAGATAAGCAGAAAGACCCTTGAAGACTTTAACAAAGGTATAAAAATGAAGAATCTTCCCGAACGCGTCTCTAAAAAGAGCGGTGGGAAGACTCGTAGACATCGTAGAGGGGGAAGGAAGAGTAGGAAGTAGTTACTTCTCTACAATCTTCCATATTACGTTTACGTCAGTTAGAAGGACTTTCGCTATAAGAAGTCCTTTTTCTAATGGCGGTAGAATTTCTCCTTTCATCCATCTTTTTATTCTGTACGGGGAAGAGTGTATTATTCGTCCCAATGTATAGGGACTCATACCAAGCCTGTCCATTTTTTCCTTTAGCCTAGTTTCAACAATATACGTTATATTGTTACTGTTCGATTGACCTGAATCCGCCTCCATACATTTTTGGCTTTTCATTATCCTCTTCTTCTCCGACAAGCCGGAATCCGGCGAAAGTAGATACTTCGTGCATATTGTTGATGGCGACAGTGTCTGTAACTGCACGTCCCTTCTCTACATATCGTCTTCCGAGAATGGCCTTGAGTACTCTCGGTTCATTGATTTCGTCTGTTCCTGTGATGGTGCAGTCAACGAATTTGCAACGTGAAATTCCAATATTACCGAGGTTGCTTGAAGAAAAAGAGACATTTTCGAATTCGCAATTCTCGAAAGAGCAATTGTTGAACGAGCAGTCTTTGAATTCCGTCTCCTTGAATGAACAGAACTTGAAAGATGTATTTAAAAATACACACCCATCGAATGCTGTTTCCGGGGAGAATGAATTGTGGAATACTATTGAGTCAACAAACTTGTTTTCATTGAACGTGGTTCTTGAAAATTCGTTGTAGTAGAAAAAGCACTTTGTGTATACAAGTGGGCCTTCTCCATCATTTACGATTTTAGTTTTTGAGAATTTATTCTCCTTGAAGCAGGAGTCCTGCATACTTACAAGCGTGCAGTATTCTTCGCAAAACGAGTTGCCACGTATCCGGAATGTAGTGGCTTTTTTATTCTTACGGATCTTGATGGACGGATTTTGGCAGCCATCTATGTTTACATTCATTTCTTTCTTAGCAGCAGTTGGCATCTATGTACCTTTCTGACAAAACTGGATGCGAGTCCAGTGTAACATCACTGGACACATCTCGGAACTCGACGAAGGTCGCATTGTTTACGGTTACACCGGAACATACTGCCCTCGGTGGATTTGATACTGTAACATTTAGAGCAAGTTTCTCGTACAGACTATAGAATAGTTTGGAGTCTTTAATTACTGATTCGTCTGAATGTGGACAAGTCATACCGAAGTGTATGTATCCATTTTTTATTAGTTCGGCTGTGTCGTCCATAACACTGAATTTTTCGATTGGCGGTTTATCGTAGCTGATGTCTGTTATCCCAGGAAGATGAATACAGTTAAGATAGGCGCAATATTGTATAGTTGGTTTAGTGTCTTTTGGGATACAGAAGAGAGAGTCATAGAAGAAGCACTTATTAAATGAATTTGGTGTTTCTTTAATACTATTATCTGTTAGTTTCTTTTCTGGTACGCTGCTGAACATCGAGGAGGAATTAAAGTAACAGAATTGTAATTTATTTCCACTAAACATAGATTGAGATATCTGAGTTTTTGTAAAGTTGCAATAATCAAAATTGCAGTTACTTATAATGTCTACATCAAGGAATGATGACCCATCGAAGTAGCAATTATTGAATTCAGTATTAGATATTTCCGGTGTCGTAATTATAATTATTTTGTCGAATGTGCAGTCTTTGAAGCACGAATCCTTTATTCCCCTAAATCCAAAATCAATTTCATGCGCGTTTACAAAGGGCCATGATATAACGCCTTTATAAATAAAGCTATCTACGAATATCGCTTTGTTTGCTTCTATTTTGAGATAGTATTTTTTCCTATAGTCTGTAGTTAGATAGTGTAAGTCTTGTTGGTTTATTTCTTTTTCTTCACCGGTCTCGCTTATCAATTTATAAGATATCATTCCAATACCCCTTTCTCGTACTGTTGCTTTCTGAGTAGCACATCGTATACACGGAGTTCTATCGGGTGGTTGTATACGAGTGTGGATATCTGCACCGAGTTTTTTTGCCCTACTCGGTGCAGCCGGTCTTCTGCCTGTCTGTTAAGGGCCGGAGTCCATTCTCGGTCCACGAACAGGCATCGGCTTGCTTTCGTAAGCGTAAGGGCAATACCGGCTGCCCGTATTGTAGCGCCTACACCCTTAAGTTCCCCATTCTGGAATCTATTTACTATACTTACTCGGTCTGTTTCACACGTATTGCCTGTGATTACGCACCATCCGGGTCTGTCCTTCAGCGCGTCTATCGGGGCCCTATGCGCAGAGAATACCACGAGCGGGGTACCTTGTTCCTCCATATCCTCTATATACTCGACCATGGCCGGGATCTTGGACGTAGCGAGAAGCGACCGTGCTTTTGCTAGTTCGCTTATATCTATATCCTTGAAATAAGAAGATTCCGATATTTTACATTCCAAGTCCCCTATTGTTATGTTGCTGGACTTCAGGAGTTCCTCGAAGTTCTTACATGCCTTATCCTTGTCGTAATCCAGAGGCAATATAATATTGTCGTATATCTTATCCGGAAGGTCTGCAAGGACGTCTTCCTTTTTCCTTCGTAGACAGTATTTGTTAAATATTCTTTTTGCTTCCGGGGATATTTTACCGCCCCATTCGTATACATAGAAGGACTGTAATCCCATGAATCTATGCACGAGTTCTCCCCCGTGCATAGAGACAAATGTCTTTTTGTTTTTGTACATCCTCTTAGACAGCCCGATAGCCTCCAGTACATTCCAGAGGTCTGCCGGAGAAGAAAGGATCGGAGTTCCACTCAACCCCCAGACTCGGTTCCCACTTATCAATCTGGTAAGAGCGCACAGCTCTCGTACTTTTTTAGTTCTCTTCGCTTTTTGATTCTTGACTATATGACACTCCTCTAATACTACAACCAAACCCGTCGGGACATCTATCGGTATTTTACTCGGTAGATTGTCGTAAGTTACAGTGCATATTTCGTTAGCGACTGGCCATCGGAATAGTTTCTTGTTTTTTATATCGTAAAAAGAAAAGTCTGGAACCCACATACTTGCTTCTTTTTTCCAGACTCCCTTAGCAATTAAAGGGCACACGATTAAAACTCGTGCCCCGGATACGAGTGCTTTCAGCGTCTGTGCCGTTTTGCCAAGCCCGGGGTCATCGGCCAGGAGTGCCCGGTCATTTCTGGCCAGATAATCCCGCCCGACTTCCTGATATTTGTATAATTTCAATTTTAGATTTCCTCGATTCGACTTTTTGTTTGCCCCGGATACTTACTCTTCCTGGCGCCCGCCCGCCCTCGACCCCGAGGGGGCTTCGCCCCCTCGGGACGCCGTTGCCAGCTCGCCCTTAGAGTCGTCCCGACCGTCGGCCAGCTGCGCGGCCAGGTGCGCGACCAGCTCGCCCTTAGAGTCGTCCCGACCGTCGGCCAGCTGCGCGGCCAGGATCCTAGTGACGAGGGCGCTGACAGAGCAGCGCCGCCGAAGCGATTCGGTGTGCAGTTCCTCGGCCAGCGGAATCGGCAATGATATGGATACGATTCGGGTTCGTTTTAGACGGCCGGTGGGGCCCTTCTGGGGCTTGTTCATGCCTGCGTTGCCCTTTCGTTGCCGTGATTATCCGGGTCGTTTCTTGGGCATTCTGCGGGTTTAATAGCGGTACAGTCCGGACCGGTTGGAGTCAGTTCCTCTGTTGTTAACACCAGTCCGGTCACGCGAACGAACCGCTCGAACGCGTATCCGCGTCCATTCACGATGGTTTCGCAATCCGGGTCGGACGTGCCGACTCTGCGCATTTCGGCCCGCAGCGGCTGCAAACCGAGGCCCGTCAATGCGTGTAGGACCGACAGAGGGGCAACAACTACGCATTCCTGCGCGCCAATGCTCCTGAGCCGGTCCCGTATTTGTACCGCGTCGCTGAACGGACGAATATCCCTCGTAATGGTGCAGGTTCCAAACAGTCTGGCCAGTTCAGCCTTCTGCCGTTCCGTTGGGTCGTGCCTGGAAATCCAGGCAATAATGACGCCCTTCATAAAACATGCCTTTCTGCGGTCATATATGGCGAAAGCCTCTGGGTGCGAACCCAGAGGCTTTCAGTATACGATACGATATGGGCCTATTCGGTTAGACGAGGAGCAACCATACAACTACGATTGCTACCGCGAGCAGAATCCCGCCCGCGATGTCATAAAGCAATTCCTTCACGTTATCCTCCACGTTATTCCTCCCAATCTGAGGCCGAGAAGAGCCTCGACGGTGCAGCTTCGGTAATCCCGGCCAGGGTTTCGGCGATGCCCCTGAAACCGTCAGAGAGTTTCTGCTTTGCTGAGGGATTTACATCTACCGTTTTTTTGGTTTTGGGATCCTTGATTGTGCGCAGGTCATCGGCGGTGATAGACGCCATGAGTACCCGGGCCTTGTCTGCAAGTGTTTTCAGTGTGTTATCCCCCCCGATGTTTTTGGCGTCGAATACGTGAAGGAATTCGTTGAATTGCCGAATGGTCGCATCGAACACTCGACGTTCGCCGGTCAGGATCCCCTGCATAGTCTCGATCATTTCCGTGAACCCGTCGCACAGTCCCTGCCTGGCTTCGGCAAGGAGATCCTGCGCGTTTTGTTCGGCCTTCTTCCTTTCCGATTCGTAGAGAGATTGAGAAATATCTGCCAGGGATGAGGGAGTGTCGAAGGCCGTGAATCGCCAAGACATGGAGAAACGGGATCGAATGGCTTCCTCATTCGGGAAGTCTGATTCTCTGAAAAACGCGCCGAGGGAGACTCTTGCCTTCTCTCGGATGGATGGATATTCGTACAAAAATTCCTCGACGAGGGACAACGTGCGTGGTTTATGTGGACATCTCCCGTAATGGTGTGGACAAGTGTTTTCGTCAAACCCGGCGGCTTTCACATCTTCCAGCCAGTCATGCGGATAGCCGTGACGCTCCTCAAATGCCTTTTCGAGGATTTCCTGTGCCCGGGGAACAAGGGCGACCGGCAGGAGGTTGATTGACCGGCCAACGGACGCGACATACAGACCGGAAAGGGCCATACCTGTTTGCTGATCGGCGTTCGAAATGCGCCGAAACGCCTTGTTGTCGTCGAGCAGGACCTTTGACGCCTTGAGTGCCTTCGGTTCGATCCCTTCGGCGTTCAGTGACGCGGTGTTTTTTATCGTTTTGGTCCTACTGGGCAATGAGAAGTGAGTGATGCAGAATACTGTTGATGCGTTGATGCTTGCCATTTCAATTCGGCACCTTTCTATGTTTGTGGCCAGGGTTCGTTGCCGGAACCCTGGCCGTTCCTGCTATTCCTGGTTCAGATTGAGATGCTGTTGCTGACTGTAAAACGCCGCCTTGATTGATTCGTCAACAGTTATCCCGAGTGAGCCGCCGAGCAATCCTGTGGCTTCCGCGCAACCCGCCCCGATAAACCCGTCTGCGTCCACAGTTCCTCGTGGAGAAACCGTCAGGGTACCGCCGGACGGGTGATAGATGACCAGGTGTTCCACGCCGTCGACCGACGTATATTCTGAATACCATCCCTGCTCCGTCGCTGTAATCCGTGCCGCTTCGAGTGTATAGGCGTCCGTGAGTTTCCTCGCGTCATCCCCGACAACATCCTGCAGCCCGTATCCGCGACTCCAGAAGTCCCAAAGAAGGGTGTACTCACCCGGGGATGCCGGGTCTTTGACCACGCCGATTTCATACGCGTTCGGCTTGCCGGGGACTGAAATAGCGAATTGGCACTTCCCCAGGTCTTCCTTGCTGAACCCCTCTGGCAGGGGGTAGTCTCCGACATGCGTACCGTACCAGCGATACGTTGACTTCTCGGTCATTTCCAGACCGAGCTTGGACGCGGCGCTGCGGAGCGCGTCCAAGTTCCTAATTTTCACCTTGACCTTCACTACGTGGCTCATAATCTATCCTCCAACCACTCTACTTCGGCCGATATAACCTCGGCCCGGTTCGTCCCCGTTGCGATGATTGTGCCGCTTTCACGGTGTGTTGCACACCACTGGCCGGCCGCGTACTCGACGTCCGTTGCCCGGGTGATTGTGACATCACCCAAGGCGAGGAGAATCGGCGCCCATCGGTCATCATAGACTGATGTGATGGTCCCGTGTTCAACCGTCGCCTTGGTTGCCATCAGTTTCCCCCGACCAACCGGCCGAACGGAAGGTCTGTTTCCTGCGGTTCCTCGCTAGCT
>JAEHJW020004721.1_pt1 | contig 69966 bp, 124 predicted proteins | sample 9271431 | NCBI WGS metagenome assembly JAEHJW02 | reverse complement strand
AATGAATTATTATTTGATTGTTGATTGGGATGAAGATTATGGGTTGGTATCAACTGAGTTAGAATATATGAAGTTTAAGGAAGCTCTTAATGAATTTGTTAAAAGTTCTGAATTTGATTTGGAATCTTTTAGATCGTTTGTTTATGATAAGTATGGGGAAGATGTGAATATTATACCTTATGAGCCAGTATCATTTACTAAGGGGGATTAAATATGGGTTTGGATATGATGTTGTATATGAATGTGTGGGGAATGAGTGATGAGAAGTTTCAAGAAGATGTGGATAAAGCTGTAATGCCGCGATTTTCTAGTTTAAGAGGGATTGAGCCGCGTTTGGTTTTTGTTAGATATGAAGTTCTTATGTGGAGAAAAGCAAATGCAATACATAATTGGTTTGTGCAAAATGTTCAGAAAGGTGTGGATGATTGTGGGGAATATGAAGTTTCGGAAGAGGATTTGAGGAAACTGCTGAAAGATGTTGAAGAAGTTTTAAAGGATAAGAGTAAAGCGCCGGAAATATTACCAACTGTGGATGGATTCTTTTTTGGTGATACTGATTATGATGAATATTATTTTGATGATCTGAAATATACCGCGAAAGGTATTAAAAATGTTTTAAGGATTAAAGCAAAGAATGGTAGTTTCGTTAATTTTGAATATGGAAGTTCGTGGTGATGAAGATGGAAACACAAATAGCTGAATTTGAAAAGAAGTTGATGGAGTGGGGATTGACAGTAAAGAGTATATCTGAATTTAAAACAGAGAGGGTTAATTATATTATTACCGTTTCTAAGGATGAAGAGATTAATGTGGATTTGGTTAAATCTTTATTTGATGTTTTTCAGTTTTTTAGAATAGAGGATTCTTCGCTGGGGAAAAGATATATGGTATCATTTGTGAGGGATTAAAATATGGAATATGAAGAGGTGTGGCTTGGGTTCTTTTATAAGTGTGGTAAGTGTGGTAGTGAGATTCCGGGTGGAGAAAAGGCTTATCTTCCCTATCATTATGAGCAGGGTGTGAAAGGAAAAGAAAAACACTATGAGAAGGTAATATGCGAGAGGTGTTTTGGTAATGAGTTTGCTTATTAGCATAATAGAAAGGAGTAATGGTATATGAATTGTATAAGATGTAATATTGATTTGAATGATGAAAATTATACTTATAAAACAACTAAATCGTGGAGGAAAAAAATTTGTGATGACTGTTGGAGAGAGGATCGTAAACAGTATTATACTAAAAATCGTGAGAAATTATTAGAGAGAAATAGGCAGTATTATGTGAAAAATCAAGAAAAGAGTAAGCAATATAATATTAAAAATAGAGAAAAAATATTAGATTATCATAAGAAATATAATGCTGAAAACCGTGAAAAAACGAAAAATGGGAAATTGAAGAGTACTTATGGTATAGGTTTAGATGAATTTAAAAAAATTCTTGAAGAACAAAATTATAAGTGTAAAATATGTGGTGCTGAATTAGAATTGGTTTTTGGAAGAAAAAATAAAAAAACTCCTCATGTTGATCATAATCACAAAACAGGTAGGATAAGAGGGGTATTGTGTAATTCCTGTAATGTGATGTTAGGTTGTGCGTGTGATAATCTGGAAGTTTTTGAGAAAGCCATCGAGTATTTGAGGAATGATTATATAATAGAGAGGAATGATGGTATATGACAGGATTTAAAGAAGGAGGAAAATGTAGTATTTGTGGAGCGCCGATTTGGTATCCAACGGTTTGGGATTCAGTAATACCACCACCGCCAATGTTTACTTGTGGGCATTTTGGTATTCATTATACTGTAACCGATAATACAACTGGTAAGGTTATAGGGTAATATTGTGTTTGAGGGAAAATATGAAAATGAAACGAGCTACCGTTAGAAGAAGTGCTTTGAATGAGCGTATAGAGGTAGCCTTTAATAAGTATTGGAAAGAGTTGAAAGATGAAAGTCAAAATTCTTATCAGATTGTTAAGGAGAATGGCGAGAGAGAAGCATTTATAATTTTTGTGGCGGGGTTTATGGCTGGATTGGAAGATGGGGGGAAGAAAGGTGAACATTATAAATAATAAGTTACAATATTGCATTATGAGATGTACAAAATGTGATATTGAGTTGAATGATGAAAATTATACTTATAAATCATCGAAGAAGCAAGGAAAAAAAATTTGTGATAGTTGTTTGAGAGAGAGGAGTAAACGGTATTATGCTAAAAATCATGAGAAAATATTGGAAAAATTTAGGACTTATTATGTAATGAATCTAAAAAATGATGAGCAATATAATGCTAAAAATCGGAAAAAATGTAAACAAAATTATATTAAAAATCGGGAAAAGTATAAAGATAGGGCATTGAAACGCATTTATGGTATAACTTTAGATGATCTTAAAAAAATGCTTGAATTACAAGAGTATAGATGTAAAATATGTGGTGCAGAATTAGAATTGGCATCTGGAAGAAAAAATAAAAAAACTCCATTTGTTGATCATGATCATAAAACAGGTAGGATAAGAGGAGTATTATGTTATTCTTGTAATCTAGTTTTAGGTTCTGCGCATGATGATCCGGGAATTTTGGAAAATGCCATTGAATATTTGAGAAATGAGTTAATTTGGAGTGAGATTTGATGGGATTTAATTTTTTTGATATTGGGTTATTCGCAGCAGCAGCGTTAATTTTTCAGGCGGGGTGGATGATTGATTTTAGTTTAACGAAAACGGTTTATGTTCCTTTCTTGTTTAAGACATATCAGATTAGTGGTACTACTTGGTTTTTAATAGCGGCTGGTTATCTTTTCTTCGGTGGGTATATTTTAGTGTTAGATGTTAATACTTACATCTTTTTCTATTTTTATATTGTTTATGCTGTTTTGATTGTTTTTGTTTCTCACAATCGTAGGCTTTATTTGGATGGGAAAATTAATCTCACGGTATATGGTCAGAGGTGGAATATTTTGTTCTATTCGGCAGTTCTTGTATTGATAGTAGGGTTGTTTGTTTCTGGAGTGTTTTAAAATGGGAAGGGAATCATATTCTATTTTTACATGTAAGTGCGGGAAGGTTTTTAAAGGTTTGATTAATATTGAAAGGCATCTTGTTGAGGGTATTCTTAATAATGAAATTGGTGAGCATTGTGTTGTGCATGTTAAATGGATAAATTATAGGGGAGAAGAAAAGGGTGGATTATAGGGGGAGAAAGTTAATGAAAGAATATAAATTAGTAGAAATGTTTGAAAAGATGTTAAGAGAAAAGTTAAATGAGTTGGTGTTTGATAATGAGAAAGCATATGTAAAAGGAGTAATAAGTGATTACTATGCTGGAATAAGGGATGGAATGCAGGAAAGTTTTAGAGTAATGATGAGTGCTTTACTCAGTGTTAAAGAGGATGGATTGTGATGTGTAAGAAATGCAGTTTTGATGAGGGTGCGGGATTTAAGAATGATTGTACTTGTAAGTGTGATGATTTAGATTGGGTAGATCATTGGAAGGGTAAAGGAGATGTGATGGGATGTCATGAGTGTTCTCATTTGATTAATGGATTTGTTAAACAAAAGAAGGAGGAGAAGAGTGAATGGGTAAAAAATCCATATTCAAAATAAGTAAAGAATCGTTAGATGGGATAGTGAAAAAAATGAATGAGATATGTTTAGCAGGTGCGGTAATAGAAGGTAATTTACATTCTTGCGAGCTTCCAAAAAATCATGATGGTTGGCATTATGTTGATGGAGAGGATTAATATGGAAAATATAAATATTGAGTTACAATATCAGGATATGAAGTGTATAAAATGTGATATTGAGTTGAATGATGAAAATCATATCTTTAAATCATCGAAGAAGAACGGGAGAAAAATTTGTGATAGTTGTTTGAGAGAAAAATATAAAGAATATTACATTAAAAATTATGAAAAAGAACGAGTAAGGAAAAAACAGTATTATATTAAAAATAAAGAAAAATTATTAGCTTATAGTAAAGAATATCGTGCTAAACATATAGAGGAAAAAAAAGATTATAATTTGCGAAGAGCTTTTGGTATTGGTTTAGATGATGTTCAAAAGATGCTTGAATTACAAAAATATAAATGTAAAATATGCGGCGGTGAATTAGAATTGATTTTTGGGGGAAGAAATAAAAAATCTCCTCATCTTGATCATGATCATTTAACAGGGAAGGTTAGAGGAATATTATGTCATAGTTGTAATTTAGTTTTGGGGTTTGCTTATGATAATTCGGAAATTTTGGAAAGAGCTGTTGAGTATTTGAATAGTTATAAGATAGAGGTGTTTTAATGGATAGATACTTCAAAATCAGAAACACATGGGATAATATAGTTCAGCGGGTTCGGGAAGCTTCTGGCGTCTTTGAGGTAGAAGAGAAGATAGATGGCTCGCAAATTCGTGGGGGAATATCAATTAATGGGGAGATTATGGTTGGTAGTAAGTCAGTAGATTTTGATGATATGCATCCTCCCGCAAAAGAGTTTGTGGTTGGTTATCAGAGTATGGTAAAAGCATTAGAGAAGTTGAATGATGGTGTTAATACTTATATGTTGTTTGGGGAGTATTTAGAAAAGCCGAGGCATAATACTATAATCTATGATAGAGTACCGCGAAACAATATTTATCTTTTTGATGCTAAGATTAATGGGATGTGGGTGGATCATGATAAGTTAATTGAGATAGCGAATTTGGTTGAGTTTGAACCAGTGAATTTGGTTACTACTTTTGATCATTTTCCATCGATGGATGAGATTGATCCGTATGTAAAGGCTGGTAGTGTGTTAGGAGGTCAGAGGGAAGGAGTGGTAATTAAGAATAGGAGTATTCAGTATATTTCTTATACAATACCGCAATTTTTTGCTATTCGGGTGGTTGATAAAAAGTTTAAGGAGTTGAATGATACTATTTGGAAGAATGAGAGAAGAGCGGGTGTTAGGAGTATTGATGATCTTTTAGATGCTATTATGGAGGATTTTAAGTTACCCGCGGTTTGGAATAAGGCGGCTCAACATCTGCGCGATGCTGGGCAATCTGAACATTCTATGCGGGATATTCCGAAATTAATTAATTTGGTTAATGAGGATATTGAAAAAGAGTATAAGGGTGCAATAGAAGAGATTATGTACAAAGAGTTATATCGGAGAATAGCTAAGAGATTTACTGCCGGGATGCCGGAATACTATAAAGGTTATCTAGTTGATGAATTAGCGGAGGTTGGTAAACAATGAATTATGCGGAAATTGGTAAAAATATTGTGGAGGATTTGGTAGATAAGTTGGATTACGATGATTTTTTAGAGTGGTTTGATGAGGATGATCTTTATTCGCGGAATGAGAGCGCGTTTAAAGATGAGGGTGCTGAATGGTTGTGCAATATATGTAATGATGTTATAGTGAGTTCGGATCAATCTCTTGATGATTATGATGGGTTAGCGAAGATGGAGGATCATATTGTTGATGAACACATGGAGGAGTTAATTGAGAAGGCTCTTTATGAATATTTTAAGGGGAAAAAGAAAACTACTGGGGTTGATGGGAGGTTGTTTTGAGTGAACTCTGAATTGCAAGAAAAATTAAAGTTGGATCATCCTATTCTTTTAGATGCTGTTATTGAGTGTGAAGATGGTTGGTATAAATTGATAGATAAGTTTTGTAGAAAAATGGAAAGAAAGTATAAATCAGCCGTTTCTATAAATAATATAGAACAGAGAACTGGAACGTTAAGATTTGTATTTACTTTTCATGCGGTGGGTAATAACTTGTTAAAGCATACTAAAATTTTAAAGCTTATATTGGATACTGAATTAAAGAGTGAAAAAACATGCGAAGTTTGTGGAAAAAGAGCTAAACTTAGATTAAGTGATGATAAATTTGTATTTGTACTTTGTGATAAGCATTTAGATTGGATGAAGCACGAAGATTTGGTGGAGATAGAAGAACATGAACTCTGAGTTGCAGGAGAAGTTGCGGAAGAAATATTCTTTTCTTAAAGATATATATTTTGAGTGTGAGGATGGTTGGTATAATATTATAGATAAATTGTGTGATGATATTAAGAAGGTGATTAGTTCCCCGAAAGATATTTATGTATCGCAGGTAAAGCAGAAATGGGGGAGTTTGAGATTTTATTGCTCGGTGATGAAAGAAGAGGAAAAGGTATGGGATTTGATAAGTGCCGCCGAGGAGGAAAGTTCAAAAACCTGCGAGATATGTGGTGGTAAGGGAGAGAGTAGAGAATTGGCGGGGGTTTGGATATTGTGTGATAAGGATTATGAGGCAAAGAAGAAGGAGGGGTTTTGATGTGTAAGGAATGTATTATAATATATCCCGACAAAAGATGTAAATGTAAATGTTTTACGGTTTTGATTGACGGGGAGGAATACTGTGAGATTTGTGAACATTGGATAGGTCGTAAAAAGGGGGAAGTTTGATGTGTAAGGAATGTATTACAATGTATCCTGAGAAGGAATGTAAGTGTAAATGTGATATGTTTTGGGTTGATGAGAATGATCATTGTGAGAGATGTAATCATACGGTTGATGCATGGTTGGGGATTGAATCTTTGTGATATGGAAGGTGAAAAAATGTTGATAGAATGTGATGTATGTGAAGGAACTGGAATGATAGGTGGAGAGGTTTGTAATACGTGTAAGGGTAGTGGCAATGTTAGAAACTTAGATAAAATTATAGATTTGAGTAGCATTAATGTAGATAATTATAGTTGTTATGATTATTATGCGGATATGAGTAAAAATTTATTGGGTGAAATAGAGAAGGCGGCATTGGAACAAAGGGAGGCGGGGCTTAAGTGTGATGCAGTTTTTATAAGTTTTAAATTTTATTCTGAGGTACAAAAATATGAAACTGCTAGATTTTCACCTTTTATTAAGGATAGGTTAGGTGCATTTATTGTTCCAAGTATTATAGGTAAATATGTATTCTTTCATGATAAGGAGGATAATCTTATTTCTTTTGCTAATGTAAAATGGGAGGGTTTAACTTGGTAAAAGAACCGTGCAAACATTATGATAGGGAAGAAATAAATTTGGTGCTTGATGGGAAAACCCCGCCAATAGTAAGATGTAAAATATGTGGGAAAGTAATAGAATGAAAAAAATAAATGATATTAAGATTTAAATAGAGGAGAAGGATACTGAATTATGCCGGATGAGATCGATGATGTTGAAACTACTGATACAGGTTACGATAAAGAGATAGATGATTTATTAACAGAGCCGCAAAAATTTTACGGGGAAGAGTTAAAATGCCCCATTTGTGGTTTGGAATTTAGGGATGATCCTGATACGTTTCTTGATCATGTTAGGCATGATGAAGGGATTAGTTTTAGTGCAATGCTTCATCCTGAAAATTTAAAAGAAAGAAAGAAAAGTATTGCTAAAAAACTTGCTGATTTGGGTTCATTAGCGGCTTATAAGGGTAATGTTTCATGTGTTATTTGTAATGAAATGGTTAAGGAAAATGATTATTATGAGCATCTTAATGCTAAACATTTGAAGGTATTGGCGGAGATGGAGAAGGAGAAGGAAGTGGAGGATGATGAACCAGTGGAGGAGAAGGATTTAAAGGAACAGGATAAATTCGGGGAGGGTTTAATCGATGAGCTTAAATCTATACTGGATGTTAAGGCGGTTTGTTCGGTGGATAAACAGAAGTTTGATTCAATCGATTCTTTACTTGAGCATAATAAGGTAGTGCATAAGAGGAATATGTACGATGTTATTGATGATGTGTGGAAGAGTATAGATGAGGATGGGGATAAATATGAGGATATATTAGATTATGTGGAAAATAAAACAAAGAAGTTCAATGCAGGTAGCGGCGCTTATGAATTTAAATGCCCCGAATGTGAAGCGATTTTTATGAAATCCTATGAGTTAGCTGATCATATTCTGGATAAACACGAAGATATTGATGTGGATTAATGGATAAAAAATTAATTGATTATTTAGTTTCAGTTCGGGGGAAACTTGTATTTGAGTGTGATTGTGGGGAGATATTTGATAATCCGCGGGATTTTGCTATACATTTGAATGGGATGCATAAAACGAAAAAAGAGGTGATAGATTGGAGCAATTAACTTGGAAGGATTGGGTTAAGGCAATGCTTCACGGTAGAGCAACAACTTTTTATGTTTATATTTTTTTAATTATTATTAATGCGTATGGGGAGTTCTATTTTGGCGGTAATCTTATTTTGCGGGAACTATACTATATAAGTTCTATTTTTGTTATCGGCGGGTTGGTGGATACAGTTGCTCATCTCTTCTTGGGGAAGAACCAGCCGGGATTGGATGTACCTAGTTTGAATGAGTTTATTCATGATATTTTTTCGGGAAGAACTCATTTGATTTATGGATTAATCGGGGGATTGTTGGTTAGTGTTTTACTCTTTTATGAAGGAGCGTTTTATTCTGGATTGGGTAATTTTATAGGTGGGGTATATATTATCGGTTATGTGTTTGATGCGCGTTATTATCATTAGTTGAAAACATTTAAATAGAAGATAAGAATTAGGTGTTATGGTAGAAAATTACGGATTTAATATGTCAACTACGCAAGTCGATGATGTTAATGCACAAAAGTTTAATATAATAACCAGTACAGATTCCACTACGGTTTCAGTGGCGGCATCTTCAACAGCAGTTGTTGGAGAACTTACATTTGTGCCACAATATACCGGAACGGTTCTTGTTGAGGGATTTGTTATAGGAGCTGGTGGAACACTTCAAATAGGTATATCTAAGGCTAATGGAAAATCTGGTTCTGAGGTTGGTACAGGAGCAAAAGTTGTTTCTGCATCTACGGGTACTACACCAATCGGTCTTGTTATTTCAGGATTGACACCCTATTCGGTGTATTATATCGGTGTTATTGTTGATAACAGTGGAACATCAGCTATAAGTGCTAAAGGAGTTCTTAGTACAGCACAGGAACTTAGTACCGGAGTAATCAGGGGTTAAGAGTGAATAGGTAGAGTTCCCCCACTCTACTTTTTATGTATATTATTAAAGTTGATGGAAAGCTTATCAAGAATGATAATCTTGATCATTTGAGTTTTATTTTAGATTATTTAGTTTTTCGTGGTGAAGTTAAAGAAGAGAGTAGGGATATTGTCAAGGCTAAATTTGGTGGTATAAAAAAGTTTTATTCAGAGGTTAAACCGCCATTTAAATTTGATCTTCCCTATTTTGTTGATGATAAGGGGGAGTTTTATAAGAGTGAGTTGGGTGTGGAGGAAAAGTTGGTGGATAATTTTGTGGTGGGTGCAATCGGGGAGGGAGTGTACTCTTTTCAAGGTATAAATATGAATACTGAGCAGAGTAATGTTGGTGTAGTTAGATACCGTAATTAACTTTAAGTATGCGTTTGATATAAGGATTTATGAAGCCGATTGTTTTCTTTCAAGAGTTAGCTAAAGATTATAAGAGTTTAGAAGAAATTAAAGATAAAATAGAATTAATAGATAAAACCGCCAAAAGTTATGGATTAACTGAATATCATCAGCACTTCGAAAAAGCCATTAAAGACATAGAAAAAGGAAGGGATGGTGTAGATCATTTTGTTGATAAGTACTTTCATGAGTTTTTGAGATATAAAGCAGAAGCAATATCAGAAGCAAATGATAGGAAGAGGAAACGTGAGAAATTACAACGTCAAGCCGCGCAGGATGAAGAGGAAGAGCCGGAAATGTCAGAGGAAGAGCGGCAGCAATTAGCAGATCAGAAGGCTAAAGAGAGAGTTGAGAGGGAAAAGAGAGAAGCTGAAGAGAGATATAAAAGATTTTTTGGGAAAGATCAAGGTGGAATGCTTGAGAATATAAGATCAGTTATGCGGCGACTTGTAGATATTTACATCGGCAATGAGCAGGTTTTGGGTAGTGATTTTCTTTATAATGGGTTGGATACATTCAAGGATTTAGTTTCGGTGCATCTTCGGGAAGCGGTGGTTTCTTTAAAAGTTGTGGAAGAAGATTTAATGGAGTAATATGACAAGTTTCTTTTTGGGGTATAATATAGCTACGGGTGCGGGATTAAGTTTTAACTCCGCGACTAATGTTTTGAGTAACTCCGGGGTGTTGAGTTTACAGGGGGATACGGGTTCGTTATCATTGACGGCGGGTACTGGAATCTCTATTAGTGGGTTGACGATAAGTAATGCGGGGATAGTTTCGGCAAGTGCGGGGGATGGAATTACAGTTAGTGGAACGAATCCGTTAAAAATAACCAACAGTGGGGTTCTTTCTTTGCAAGGGGATACAGGAGCATTATCTTTATCCGCTGGTAGTGGTATAGGAATAAGCGGATTAACTATTAGTAATAATGGAGTACTTGGAATTGCAGGTAGTACAACTTCATTTTTAACTGGGGATGTTACATTAAAAGCTGGAAGCGACATTTCAATAAGTCAATCTACAAGCTCTATAACAATTAGCAATACCTATAGTTTACCATCGGGGGTATTAACAAATAGCAGTACTTATGTAAAAAGTTTGGGAGGAAGCTCAGGAGCATTATCTTTGGTTGCGGGAAGTGGTATAGGTGTTTCGGGATTAACTATAACTAATGATGGGGTAACATCTTTAACTGGGGGTACAGGTATAACCGTTTCGGGTTCTACTGGTGGAGTAACTATAACGAATAGTGGGATTACATCATTGAGTGCGGGGGATGGTATTTCGGTTAGTGGTTCTACTATAACGAATGCGGGGGTTCTTTCTTTACAGGGTGATACTGGTGCATTATCATTATCGGCGGGAACGGGAATAGGTATTTCTGGATTGACTATAAGTAATGATGGTGTGTTGGGTATAGCTGGTGGTACAACTTCATTTTTGAGCGGAAAGGTTACATTAAAAGCTGGGAGTAATATTTCATTAAGCCAATCAACTACTTCGATAACAATAGGTAATAGCTATAGTTTACCTTCAGATGTATTAACTAGTAGCAGTACTTACGTAAAAAGTTTGGATGGGAGTTCAGGGGCATTATCCCTAGTTGCTGGAACGGGTATAGGAATATCAGGGTTAACTATAACGAATGATGGGGTTACTTCTTTGACGGCTGGAACGGCTATTTCATTATCGGGTTCAACTGGCGGGATTACGGTAACAAATAGCGGGGTTACTTCTTTACAAGGTTCTACGGGTTCATTATCATTAACAGCGGGTACTGGTATAGGAATTTCGGGGTTGACGATATCAAATACTGGGGTTACATCTATTACGGCGGGTACGAATATAACGATTTCTGGTTCGACTGGGGATGTAACAATAGATTCTTCGGGATCATCTTATACGGCTGGGGATGGTATCACGATCAGCGGAACTACTATAGAAATGAGCGGTAGTTATAGTGGAACTTTTAGCGCGTCGAGTGATTTTGGAATACCATTCGCGAGCAACAGTGGTGGGGAATCACTATATTTAGGTTCAAGTGCTTGGGGTGGAAGTCTGCCCAGTGGTTCTTCCGCAACTGGTATTTCTGGTTTTAGTTTTACTGGTGGGTCTGGTTCTCAAGTATTTACTTTTTCTTCTGTTTCCGGTCAAACAGCAATAAATACGGATGGGTCGTTTTTTGCTGGCGATGGGGGGTTTACTTACAACCCATTTGGAACGAATTATGCTACAGATGGAGACATATTAGCAAATGGGAACATTGCGGGCGGAGGAAGTTTAGGAATAAATGGTAATGCATCGATTTCTGGTAGTTTAACTGCACAGTATATAGATTCTAACATAAATAATGATAATCCAAATGGAACTACACCGACGGTAGTATTATCTATATGGGGTCACGGGCAAGGCGATGCCGTGTCAAGTTTTACAACTTTTTATGGATTAGGTATAAGCGATAGCACTTTAGATTTTCTTACTAATGGTAATTTTGCTTGGTGGTATAATGATACACAAATAGCGTCTATGAACGGTTCTGGTGATATGTCTATTGCTGGAACTGCTACAGGTGGTTTTGCACAATTTTTTAATTCTGGAACAATTCGAGTAAGTGTTCAGGCTTTATCCTATTCTATTACTCTTCCAGCAGGAACTTGGGCAGGTTTTATAACTGTTGGTATTTTCTTCGTACCTTCAAGCAGCACTTATTCATATCAAATTGGAGTCAATTTTTCTGGTTCGGCTTTTGTTAGTGGCACTGTATATGGTTCTTCTGCATTAACAAATATAGCAGGTGGTTCTGGTCAGAATTATCCATTAGATGATTTTCCACCAATTCCGTTGGAAATTGAATCCAGTGGTGGAACTATTACTTTTAATATTGTTGATCTTGACGGCACAGCCGGAATGACAAGTATTTTTGGTGGAAATACGGATAATGCATTTCAAGTTAACGTGTTTTTAGTTTCGACTTCGACTGCCAGTTAAGTATAATAATTTGGTTGATATTTCTTTCTTATGACGAGTGGGTATTATCTTAATACTGACGGAAGCGGTAATTTAGGTTTCTTTTTGCTTTTATCCGGCGCGGAATTGATGTATTTAAATAGTGCTGGAAATTTATCTGTTGATGGTGTTATTACAAGTGGAAACAAAATTACCTATACAAGCGGTTCTGGAACGTTCATTGTTCCGAGTGGGATTTCGATGTTGAAGGTCTACTTGATTGGAGCAGGCGGGGGAGGCGGAGGCGGTGAAGGTTTTAATACATCTGATAGTGGTTACGGTGGAGGCGGAGGTGGAGGAGGAAGCGGAGCTTTCGTTGGTTTAGAGTTACCAGTTGTTAGTGGTGTTAGTTTTTCTTATGCGGTTGGTAGTGGTGGTGCTGGTGGTGCAGCAGGCGGATCGGGAGGAGCACAAGCTCCGAATGGTAGTTCTGGTGCTGCAACCCAATTTGGTAGTTTCTCTGCTAATGGAGGCGGGGGAGGAGCTGGGGGAGGACTTACCGGTGGTGCTGGAGGTAATGGAGGTTCTGGAGGTTCCGGAGGAACAGGTCAAGGATTAACTGGGGATGGTAACAATGGAAATGCTGGGCAGACAACATCCGGCGGTGCAACATCTGGGGGATCAGGAGGATCAAGTTACACTGGTTCTACCTATGGAGCTGGTGGAGCAGGAGGAGACGGTGGTGATCCATCTAACAATAATGGTTATCCGGGGAACAACGGTGGGGATGGAGCGATCATTATTTATATGAGTTAATCTTTATATATCTGCATATAATTAAGGTCTATGGAAAAGGAACAGAAATACATCGATACTGTAACTAAAGCAAACAAAGAAGTTCTCGCAAATTATGATGCGGTAAAGCGATCCTTCCAGTTGGGGTTGGATAGCGTTATCAAAACGTTGGTTTCTAATGCGGAATTTTTAGCAAAAGAACTCGACAGTTTGAAAGAAACTAACCGCGATCTAAAGAATCAGGTAGAGCTTTTGAACAAAAAAGACGTTGAAAATAAAAAACCCGAAGAAGTTAGAGTTGTCGATTTAGATTAATCGAATATGTTTTTTAGAACGGTCGTATTTTTGTAATTGTGACGATTAACGCCGGAAACGGTGTCAGAGATTATTACTTTGGGGAAACCCCGTTAGTAATAACCGATAAATTTTCGAGTTTTATCAATAACCCGAAGTTTTTGGATTATATTACTGACACAAACGAATTTTTTAATATATATTTGCGGATTCAATTTCCAGAGATTCCATCCGTTGTTGATTTAATTAAAGAATTGAATTTATCTGTAAAGTACACTGAGCAAATAACCCTGTTGGATGCAATTCATACTTTACTAATTTCTTTAAGCGAAGCGGAAACCATTATCCCAACCAGTGTATTTAACCTTTCTCTGCGTATTGATTTTTTTGAATCGCAAAATTTAATCGAGCTTTTTAAGTCGTTAAATTTATTTATTCAGTTTAGTGAGAGCGTTTCACCGATTGAATTTTTAAAGAATTTAAATCTAAATCTTTCGTATTCGGAAGTTATTTCCGAAGTAGAGGAAGATTATATCGCGGTTTCTGATCTGCATCTAATTGTAGCGAGCGGATTATCGGATTTTTTTATTAGTGAGCAACAGCCTTTAATTGATATTTTCAAGCAGGTTTCATTATTCGTAAAGCAATCCGAATCTGTCAACTTGGTAGACGTTGCGGAATTTAAAACTTTCGCGGAATATTCCGATTCGTTTTCCGAGGTGGACTTATATAAATTTTCATTATTTACCCAGTTTTCAGAAAGTCAGTCTTTACTCGATTATATTAAATCAGTAAGTTTAGTTGTAAAATATTTGGATTCGGTTAGTGCTACAGATGTCGCGAGATTAAAAACCTTCCAATCTTTCGCCGAATCTTTAACGGAATCTGAAAGATATCTTTTCGAGCTATTTCTTTCATTTTCTGAATTTATATCTCAATCTGACGTTTTTAAGGTAGATACAATCCGCGTTTTTTATTCGGAAGATTTTACAATTCGTGATAAGGTGACGATTCAAACAGATGTTACATATAGAGAAATATTATCGTCTCTTATTGATAAATACTCAATGGGTTTATTCATCCGGTTTAGTGAGAACGTTTCACCCATTGATCTCTTGAAAGATTTGAATTTAAATTTGTCGTATTCCGAATCAGTTGCAGCGGTAGAAGAGGATTATATTGCATTTTCGGATTTACATTTAATTGTAGCGGGAGGTATATCCGACTTCTTTATCGGCGAGCAACAGTCTTTACTCGATTATATTAAATCAGTAAGTTTAATTGTAAAATACGCAGATTCAGTTAATGCTACGGATATCGTGAGATTAAAATCTTTTCAGTTATTTCAAGAATCCGTTTCAGAAGTTGATAGATTTAATTTATCGTCCTTTATAAAATTCGCAGAGAGCGGGAATCTTATAGATGTTTTCAAATCTGTTAGATTAACTACGTCTTATTCGGAAGTTGTTAATGCTATAGATGTTGCAGAATTAAAAGCATTCTTGGAATTTTCAGAAGAGATCACTGAAAGCGATAGATTTAATTTATCTTCATTTATAAAATTCACAGAATTACTATTCGCATCTGATGTTTTTAAGTCTGTTAATCTATCTTTAAATTATACTGAAAGTTTGACATTGGTCGATGTTGCTTATATCGCGTTTTCTGATTTACATTTGATTGTTTCCGGTGGTATATCTGACTTCTTTATCGGCGAGCAACAATCTTTAGTTGATGTTTTCAAATCTGTTTCATTGTCGATTCTTAAATCTCAAATTATTCCTTCGCGGGATATTTTTTCTGTTTTCATTAGCGGTATTAGATTTTCTGATTCTATAACGGAAGTAGATGTTGCGGATTTTAAAGTATTTTCAAAGTTTTATGAATCTTTGTCTCTTTTTGATGTAATGACAATAAATAAGATTCTCGTTCAATATTTTGAAAATGAGAATGCAAGAGATATTATTCTTATAATGTGGGAAAACGTTAGTGCAGATCAAATTACATCGTTGGATGAGATAAAATTTTTGTGGTTGGAAAGTTCTTCTGAATTGATATCTGGAACAGATGTATTAAATGTTTTTCTTAAAACCGAACAATTAGAATCTATATCATTCGTTGATGTTGCTAATGTGTATACATCTAATATTGGTGTTATTGTTGGGAATGGTAATCAGGACTACTTTATAACGGATATTCCTGATATTATAGATCGATTCAAATCAGCATCTTTGGAAATTCAGTATTTGGATTCTTTCTCGGCTTTGAGCGCGATTGATGTATTTCTGAAAGTTAATTATTCTGACGCGTTATCTTTTGTTGTTCTATATGATATAAATCTATTTACGCAGTTTTTTGAAATTTTCCCTATAAAAAGTAAGTTTAATGTTTCGTTGCAGGATAGATATACGGACATTCTCGACGTTCTTAAGGATTCTGTAAGTATCGTTACTGGGTTATATTTCTCTGATGAATTTTTGAGCATCTTGGACGAGATAGTATTTTTGTGGACGTTTTCGAGCAATGAGGTCGTTAGCGTTCTCGATTTTATTAATTCGAGATTGCAAATAAAATTCGATGAGATAGAAGTTGCGGACTCTGATTTTGTTATTGCATTTTCATTAGAAGGTGTTATAGTGGGCAATGGCAATCAGGTCGATTTCATTGGTGAAAATGTTTTATTGGATGAGACCTTTAACATTTTATCGAAGATTCTTTACACCGAAGAATTTTCTCCGGTTGATGTTTCTATATTTAAAAATTTCAGTTCTTACTCTGAATTTATAAATTCTGTGGATGTTGCATCTGAAATATTCCGTGAGATTTCCGCTGAATCATTGAGAATGTATGACGGGTGGATCATATTTTATCCTCTTGATTTTTCTGAATTTTTCTCATCGTTAGATTTATTCCAGACGGCTTTAAAAACTAAATTCTCTGATGGGGTTGTGGAAACAGAAACTTTCAGTGTGAAAACTGGGAGATCGTTTGTTGATAGTATTCCAGTATTGAGAGAGTTTTATCACTTTGCTTTAAAGTTGGGGTTCAGTGAAGAAATATCTGCGGAGGATTTATTTACGATATTATCAAAAGAGAGAATCGAGGAAGTTGTTTCCGTCGGGGTCTCTATAAATTTCGTTTTAAATAAGTTAATCTCGGAGTTGTTTGTTATTCTTGATAATTTTAATGTATTTATTCGTATTAATTTCGATGAAAAAATATCAGCGTCGGATGTTTATAGTAGATTCAGCAGTCTTGTATTTTCAGAACAACAGACACACAAAGAGAAGTTTAGACCGAAATTTACTTCGATCCAGAGAGATAGGGTAAATGCTACGGATGTTGAAAGGGATGTGTTGGTTGTTGATGTTGATGAATCGGTTTCATTAATAGAAACACTAAATACGCATTCTGTATTATCATTTTCAGAGAAGGGGGGGAGCATCGAAGGAATTAGCGTTGATTTCTATTCGTTGTTTAAGGAAAGTATGGAAGCGTTAGACTTGGAGAAGGGACAGTTTGTTTTCGAAGAAAATGAGAAATCGGGTTGGCACGATCCTATACAGATAAATCTTGCGGTTTCTTATTTTGAGACACACGAAATCGTTGATGTTGCGAGTGTTGTTTCTATATATCCTTATTATCAGCAGATAATCTCATTATTTGAAAGTTATGGATTATCCGACATAGTTTTGGTTCACGACATAAAATCAGTGGACTATTCGAGAGAAACTCCAGTTGTTATAATTCCAAAGAATTTCGAGGTTAAGGAAGTCTTTAACGGGTATGTTACAGATATCACAATGGAAGTTATAATTGCTACACCGGACGAAGAACAATTTGCGGAAATGAAGTCGAGTATGAAGCGGGTTATTTCCAACAGTTCTTTCTCTTATAACTTACCATTGATTTGGGTTAAATCTCAAAGTTACGATCCTAATCCTAAAGGTTTATACCGCGAGTTTTATATAGTTAATGTGAAATCTTATCAGCCGAAGGTGGTCGTCTAATGCCGAATCCTCACAAGAATTATACAGTAACAGAATCCGAGGTTGTAACATTAACTGATGCTTATAAGGTTTCTATTAAAGATTCCTTTTCTGAAATTTTATCATTAATTGATAATTATAAATTACTTGTAAAAGTTTTATTTAAGGATTCTATATCAGCAACGGACAATTACTCCGTCTTTGTTCCTATTACTTTAAAAGAATCCGAGACGGTTTCGACGGTTGATTTATACTATACAAAAGTTTTTTCTAAATTTTTGGAATCAGTTTCGCTTGTTGACGTTTATAAAACGCTTGTCGGGATTAAGGAATCAGAACAAACATCCACGAGTGATAAGTATAATGTTATCAACAAGATCAATTTTCACGAATCAGCATCGGCGTTAGATTCATATTCTGTTCTTATCAGTGAGTTTGTTAAATTCTCCGAATCTGCGTCACTAACGGATAAATACAACATTGTTAATTACGTGGCATTATCCGAATCAGAGTCGCTAAAAGACGCGTATTCCATTCTTGTTAGTGAGTTTGTTAAGTTTTCGGAATTAGTTTCATCTACCGACAAATACAACGTTGTTAATCACATTAGATTTTCCGAATTGAGTTCATTAACTGACAGATATAATATTGTTAATTATATAGAATTGTCCGAATCCATTTCTTTAAAAGACGCTTATTCTGTTCTCGTTAGCGAGTTCGTTAAGTTTTCAGAGTTGTTTTCAGCAACGGATCGTTATAGCATTGAAAATAAAACCCAATTTTCTGAATCATTTTCAGCGGCGGATTCTTATAGTGTTTCAACCGCTCAATCTGTTAGTTTTTCGGAGTTATTTTCGGCGGTTGATAAAACTATAATTTCTACACAGATTCAGTTTAACGATGCATTCTCATCTGTCGTCGATAAGTTTTCTATTAAAGGGAATACGTTGTATAAGGAATCGTTCTCGGTGGTTGATTCTTATTCTATAACTTCGAATCAATCTCTTAATTTGACTGATAGTATTAGTTCTGATGATTTTTTTGTTATTTCAACCAAAAATAATTTTGCGGAAGAACAGTCATTTTCTGATTTCTTTAATGTAAAGGTTTTCATAAATCTACAGAGCTTAAATACTTTTAAGAAAATTGAAACGTTTGATCCTGTTAATATTTATACAAGTTATAATGAATCAATAAACCCCATTGATAAAGCCGACGTTTTGTCCTTTTCTGGAATTTTAACATTCGGGGAACAGGAATCTGCATCTGACAGGATTTCATTTAAGGTAAGTCCTTATATAGATTTAGTTACGTTTTTGACTTCGCAGGGAGTTCCCAATGTTATTCTGCTGCGGGATATCAAGAGTTATCGTTATAACAATTCTAATTCTTGTATTATTGTTCCGAGGAATTTGAATGTTATCGAAGTGTGGAATGGTTATATAATGCACTACGAAGTCGAGTTGATTCTTGGAGCAATAAATATCCTGCAATTTAAGCAACTATTAGAACTTCTTGAAGATGCGTTAAATGTTCCAAAAGACAGCAACAACGTTTTTCTTATCGATGTGATAGGAGAGAGGCTCGACACGACAGTAAAAGGATTCTATCGGGAGTTTTTAAAGGTTAAGTTCACAGAGTTCTTTCCATTGGAATAAGTTTTTTAGCACCATAGTATTTAACGATTAATGGCATCCAGAAGATTATTTAATAAATCAAGAGAACTTCGTGAAATTTTCAGCGAGGTTTATGACAATCCAACAGTTCTCCCGATATTTAACGATACGGCTATTACTTCGAAAACGGTTTCTCTCGTTTCATCGCAGAGTGAGGTTTCTTTTTCGATAGTGGTTTCATCGGTGAGCGGAACAGCATCTGTTTCTATTGAGGTTTATCCCGTAGATATGTTTGGTAATGTTCTGAATAGTGCATCGTTGGTATCAGGCGTTTCTTTGGACGCGGTGGGGAATGTTTATGGGAGTTTTAGCGCGGGACGGTTTAGACAGTTTTCTGTCGTGATAACGGCATCGGGGACTTTATCTGGAACGGTGGTGTTATACGGGTAAGGACACAAACGATAATCATATTAGTAATGAATTTCTTTATAGTTATATGAAAGACAAGTTTTCAGAAGTGGTGGACAATCAAAAAGAATATAGCAGCAACTTCAAAGAGATTTTCCATCGGTTGGATGTTATAGAAACTAAAGCGGAAACAAACGCGGATATTGTTGCAGAAGTGAATCGGCGGAACTGGAAGTATATCGGGTTTATTATATCAAGTTTTATATTAGTGATTGCTTTCCTTCGATTGTTCGGGGTGACAGTTTGAGTTCAGATATTCAGGATTTGATAATTAAAGACGAGGATCATCGGCTTATAGAAGGATGGGCGACGGTTGAGATAGTTGATAGGCAGGGGGATTTAGTTCCTGTTGATGCGATGAAAGAAGCGTTCATTAATTTTATGAGCAACGGAGGTTTATTGATGAAAGACCACAAAAATAAACCCGTTGGGAAAGTTCTGTGGTGGGGACTTGAAAAAAAGGAAGGAAGCGACATCGACGGTATAAAGTTAATCGGCGAGATAAACAAGAACGGGCTTTTGGCGGATGAAACTTGGCACGAAATTCAGGGTAAAGTTCTTCGCGGTTTTTCTATCGGTGGTAGAACTCTCGATAAGGATGTAGTTGTTAATAAGTCCGGCGAGAGAGTTAATGTTCTTAAAAAGATAGAGTTAAATGAAATCAGTTTGGTTGGTGAACCTGCTAATCCTCTTGCGTTGTTTACAGGTGCAAGTTTAGCAAAAGGGAATTATGGAGAGGGAGAGGACGTTGATCCAAATGAGGAATCGACAAGATTTTTTGGTGATGCAGAAGATACTATAGTTAGAAAATTCTTAAAGGCTTCCTATCCGTGGGATGAGTGCATTGCGGATCAAGAAAAAAAGTATGGCAGTAAAGAGAAAGCTCAGAAGATTTGCGGAGCTATAAGGTCGAAATATGGCAAGTCTGTGGATGATGAATGGATGGAATCGGGTATAAATTCAAATAAGTCTGTCGATGAAATTGGAAAAGCAATTCAAGACGCGATGATTCGTAAATACGCGGATGTTGAAAAGGATTTTCTGTGGGACAATTGTATTAAGGATCAGATGGACAGATATCACGATATGGGAGACGCAGAGAATGTTTGTGGTGCAATAAGGAGGAAAGTGATGGAACAGAAAGAAAGAGAGGCTTTTCATACACACGCTGGGGAACAATCAAAAAGTGTGGAAAAAGGGATTTACACACCAGTTCCGCTTGAACACGGTATAGTTCAGTTTTTGCTTAAAGTTCACGAAGGTGACGACGAGAAAACACTCGAAGAAATAAGACCAAAGATAATCGAACAGTTAAAAGAACACGGGGTTGACGGCGAGGAAGCGGAAAAACTATTAGTGAAATTCGGATTTTCACCAGAAAGTGGGAAAACTCGCGGGCTGGGGCAAATTGGACGATCCGATGGTGAGAACACAAGTGAGATATACGATAAGGGTAATATTAATAAGGAGAATAAGATAGGTGAAACAATGTCAGGTAAAGTTTCAAAGAGTGACACACAGTTGACGATTGTTGGTTCTAAAAATATGAATGACGACGTGCATACTGAAAGCGACGGTATTGGTGCAAAGGAAGAGCATAAGGGAAAACTCTCTACTGAAATTGAGGAAAGGGAACACGGGAGAGAGAAAGACAAGATGGACGACGAAGAGGAGAAGGAAGTCGATCCGCAGGACGAGAGAGTTGATCGGCTTGAGAGAGCAATGACCGAGCTTCACGGACTTTTATCAAAGGTTCTTGAGAAAGTTTCTGCTGCTGGCGAAGAGAGGAAAGCAGATATGGGAGACAAAGAAGAGGAAGAGGACGAGAGAAGGGAAGATACCGAGAAAGCAAATTACAATTTTAGAAGGAAAGACGAGAATTCTGATGAACCGGAAGGGACACCAGATGGAAGAAGCAAAGGCGGGGTCGGAATTGAGCAGATTGTCGGCTCTAATCTGAAAAAGACGATAAAGAAATCTGCTGGGATACCGAGCAACGTGATTGGAATGAACGAAGGAAACAACTTTGCAAAAGCACCGTCAGTTGATACTGATGTAAATGATTTCACAAAATCACTTGAATCTGTGCTAAAGGGGAAGGCTACTACGAAATCGCTTTACTTTGGGAGGAGACAGTAATGGGATCAGCATCTACCCAACCGGGGCATATAATGACTTTTCAGGATGTAATGCAGTTCTATACTACGCAGTCACTTGTTCCACAGCTCGGCCCCACCAATGATGAATTTATCAAGACGATGATAAACACTGGAATGGGAACGACTGTCTGGAATGCGATATACGGTGCTCAAGCATTTTATCAGTTAAATACAGAATCTAACTGGTTCGGTATAATGCCGAAACTCGCTTGGGACAAGTCAGGTTTCCGTGTAATCACGAGCTTCGTGCAACCGTCCTCAGAACTTGGTATTGCCGAAACTGGAACTCTGTCTATTCCGGAAGTTCCTCCAATCAGCATAGTGAAAGTTACACCTAAAATCGTTCAGACACCTCTTGAGGTTACTGATATAGTTGAACAGCTCGCAAAGATATCACAGGATGATATGTATGCAAACTTGGACACGCTGCGTCAGTATTTCGGAACAATGCACATTAAGAATATAAACGAGAACATAGGAACTCTCGCGGTTGGTTCTAATGTCGCAACATCCGTTTCAGGTGTGAATCTGCTTAACGTCGAATCAATCGACAGGATAGTTTCAAGTTATGCAGAAGGAACAGGGGTCGGACTTACGGCTTCAACAACTCCAACTCTTGCAAGTGTAATAAACCCGTGGAATGGTGCAATTGACAGATCGGGAGGAGCAAGTTCTTTCGACTCTTATGTTAGTTCTGCATCTGGTGATTTCGGAACTCTTGGAGCTCTAACAGATGATCTCATACGAGAAACTCTACAGGGAGTAAGATACAATGGTGGAAGGACAAACGCAATCGTGACAGGATACGATACGTATGCTCTGATACAGGGTATATACGTCAACCAGTTGAGATATCTTAACTGGGGTGAAATGTTCCTGCAAACTGGACTTAACGGAATCGAAACCGTAACTGGTGTCGATGCTGGATTGAGGGTTGCGAGCATATACGGTGTACCACTGATAGAAGCAGTTAACACTCCAACTGACGCTGCATCTGGAAGCTTTGACGCTGGAACTGGTGGAAGTTCAAGAGTGTATTTCCTCGATACAACCGACACAGAAGGATACGGGGATGCTCGTCTTGGTGTTCAGGTTCTGAAACCGACAAGTTATCTGGAAACAACTGATAGGGATTTCATACTGCTTAACAACATCGCATACGAAGGTCTTTACTTTAGCATACTTGAGAATGTATGTAAATTCTTTGGTGCTCAGGGAAAGATCAGAGACATAGAGTGATGCTATGAATCCAAACCTTTATATTTATGCAGATCAGAGAGAAACTCTCGGAACAATAACCGCAGATCACGCTGCGAACGGATCAACCGTTATGGGAGCAGTTGCACCCAAAGGATTGGACGTTGGCAATGCTGCGTTCGCGAACAGCGTTCAGAAACTTTCTGGAACAACCGCGGGTGCTCTTATGTATTCTCAACCTTTCACAGGTTCTGGATATAAGAAAGTGATCATCTATGCGGATGGTTATGAGAACACAAGTTCTACCGCACAAGTAATAACTTTCCCGTCACCGTTTTCTTTTATGCCTTACACAATTGAGAACGGGACGGGAATGACTGTAACTATTACTGTGGATTCAATAACGTTTCCCGAAGGTATGTCAGCAGTTGCAACCGACGGATATATTATTCTTGAAGGACTTTAATTTTTTTCCTTCATAAACTATTTATATTTCTTTTCTATTTAGTATTGTATGAAAGCGAAACTTTTTGTAAATGGGGTTTCTGTCGAGATAAATGGTTCACCCGATGAGGTTTCAGAAGCAGTCGAGAAAATGACAGCACCGAGATATTATCCTCCGATAACAATTATCTCGCATCCGTATATAACGTGGAGCACACAACCCAACGACACGACTTCGATTTGGAGTTATTCTAACGAATCACCCACCGATACTACCCAAAGCGGAAAAATTTATACACATTAAATTTTATATCTTATTCGTTATTTCTTTTCTATGGTGAGCACGTTTAATGGTGGACAATCTTACATCCAGAGTTCTGATGTTTTAAGTTATTTGAAAATTACTAATACCGCGTCCGCGGATGATATCACGTGGATAGATAACGTTATAATCCCCTTCGTTTGCGAATATATTGATAGATTAGCGAATACGACTTGGGGTCTGAAATCTACTTTAACTGATGGGTATCACACTTTTTACGGTGGATATGAAATGAAATCTATCGGTCAGTATGCTGCTTACGGTTTATATTTGATAGGAGCACCGATTTATCTCGAAATGGCTCCCGTTTATCCCGTTGTTTTTGGAACACAGCAATCGTTAGCAACTCAACCGCAAACGCTTCAATCGTTGTTAATCTGGAATGGGAACTTTTATCAGGAATGGGTAAACATATTCACAGAGGGAAGGTTCTCACAATACTGGGTCGATAATCTCGACGGTATAATCTACATAATGGGTTGGTATTGGTGGATGGGATACGAAGCAATGGTTCAGTATCAATACGGGTATAATCAGATGGCGAACGTTGCAAACGGAACAGCAGGTGCTTACATCGATCCTTACGTATACGAACTCGCACTTCTGAAAACTTCTGAAATGTTCCTGAGCAACGAACGTTATACTGCGGTCGTTTCACAGGGGATTGGTGGTATAGAAATTCCAGCAGAGTGGGCGTATCTTCACGACAGGACAAAGGAGTTGGAAATTTACATAAAAGGATATAAGATTCTGAGCGGTGGGTGGATATCATAAATGGTATGGAAGAAGCAGAATTCCGTTTATTCACAGAACTCGTTTTACGTAGATTAAGCAAGAAACCATTAACCGAAAATGAAAAGGAAATGATGGAAGAAATCCTCGCGGTATATAATAGTATAATTATATAATTGACTCGTTTATAAATCGATGGTGAGAAGTTAGTATAGGGTGATATAATTATTCACGAGAGATCGAAAACGTTTAACAGTAAGCGATCTAAAGGGTGTATTATTTCTGTTTCAGTCCGTTTGGATCGTGAAGTGTCTTTTGAAGCGCGTGGAGCATCGGTTCGAATCTTGGAGTTCCTTTTTTCGTAATGTTCCGTCGGATCATAAAAGTTGCTCTTTCGAGTTCCTTCCCCCTTAATCCGAGTTTAAGTCGAACCCAGCGTTCTATTTTATCTTTTGGTGGTAAAGCGTGTGGATTCGTTCCAAATTCTATATACGGTGCGTGTTTTCCTTTGTATTTTAAAACTCCGAGCGTATCACTTATAGTAATTGATTGCAATAAGCGTCCGCGATATACGAGTGAATAATCCCCCTTTCTTCCGGTTGGTTGTATAAATTCATCTATCAAATTATTTCGCGTGTTATTTAAAAAGTTTTTTAAGATATCCCGCCCCATATCGTCGATTTGATCCTTATCTACGTAAAGTTTAATTTTCAACGAGTTCATCCCCGTTTAATTTGAATCCGGATTTACAATATTTGCATCGGAGTGAAACGTGCAATTCTATGTTTCCCCCGTTGATATCTATGTGAGTGTTTATTGGGATTTTATGTAGACACTTCGGGCAGGTTATATAACTCTTTGTTTCATTCTTCTGAAAGTTAAACGTAATGCTTGCTGGTAAATTTTCTGTTTCGCGATCTGCAATTGAGATTTTCATACTATGAGATATAATTAACTTTAATAATGCTATTGTTATTGAGCGAATATGGGAAATATATATACAGGTAGTAATTTTCTTATAGAGTTCGGAAGCGAAACGTCTTTCAACGCTGGAAGTGGTCTTGCTTATGGAACTCTCGGTGCGGGGATGAAACTTTCGACTTACGAGATAAAGAATAACTTTGAACCAGTCTATACTCTCGGACAGAGAACTCCGGAAGCGTGGTATTCAAAAGGAGTGTCCGTAGATGTTTCCTCGGACTTTTATCTGACGGAAGATACTGCGGAATCAGCGGGATGGTTGGATTACGTTTTAACGGGAGCAAGTCCTAATACAGACGGATATAATACTTCTTGGTCGGCAGGATTAACTGTTGCGACCGGATTCACCAATATTCAATCTTACTTTACTTCTTACGATATGTATTCGGTTTCAGGTATTCTTTTTGATAGCGCGAAATTGGATGTTAAGCAGGGTGCAATTGCTCAGGTTACTTTAACCGGAACAGGAACACAGGAAACTACAACTGCACCGACTTCGAGTTTGAGTTTAACCCCTCCTTCCGATGTTTTAACTTGGAAGGATGCAACTGTTCAGATAGGTTCTACTCTCGCAGGATTTACTACACCTATACAGGAACTCGATATGACGATCTCCACGAATAAGGAACTTCTTTATGGATTAGGTCAACTGACTTACAAAGGGTATTATATTAAGCAGTTCAAAGTCGAGGGAACTCTATCCGTGTATCACGATTCAGATATACTGGGAACGATCTTCGAAGCCAACAACGCAGTAGCAGAGGTTACTCTCACAGATCAACTACAGTTGGTTATAGGAGATTATACATTCACAATTGCAGGGATGGTAAGAAACGAAGGTTCAATGGAAGTTCCTCCGGTTGATGAGGTAGTCGATAAACTATCATTTGAAGGAACGTCAATGACAGTCGCATACGCGTGAGGTGAAATAATGGAAGTTGTAGAAGTAAATTATGAAGGAAAGAAACTGCTCGTAAACGTGAAAGAAATTACGTTTGATACGTATCTAAACATCTTGGAAAAATCAAGTGTCGTCGAAATGCTCGGGGAAGTTCCAAAAGCGATAATGAAAACGTCGTTGTATAGGAAACTCCTGATTAACGAATCTATAAAAAGTCCGGATGTTCCTCCGGATTTGTTTGTGAAATTATCTATAGCAGATGGTCTCAAACTCGAACAAGCAGTTAATAAAGTAAATAATTTTGAGACTGATTCATCCTTTCGCGCCGACGCAAAAGAAACAAGCATACGAGATTGAATACGTGTTTGCTAAACAACTCCACATACCACCGAGTGAGTTGAAGAAAATGAGTATCTCGGAAATTGGTTATATAATGGGGTTGCTTAAAAGGGATTTGCAGGAAGAGGAAGCGGAATATAGGAGAATAAGGTAATGGCGGATTATCAAGTAAGTTTAGAAGTTCAACTAACCGGATTAGATGAAGCGAAAAGACAACTTGAATCCGTTGTAAAAAGCAAAGACACTGCTATCGAAAAATATTTGAATGGTATTAAAGGTGTTATGGGGTTCTCCGGAAAGGGGATGTTCAATTTTGGTAGTAGTATAAAATCCGGAGTGGTTGCATTAAACAAACATCTTAAGATCAGTGAACACGCGAGAAATATTACGTCGTCTGTTTCAGATCATTTAAAAAAGATAATCCCGCAATCTGTTACTCAAAATAAACATTTACAGAAGATACACGACGTGATAAATAAACACGGGGGTGGAATCTTCGGTTCTCTCAAGAATGGGTTTAAATCGATAGGGAAATCGGGGTTTAACGTTCTCACTGGGGGAGGAAGCAAAGGAGCAGGAGGATTAGGTGCAGCAGGAGTTGGAGTTGGGGTTATGGCGGGAGTTGCTGCTATAGCGATTCTTGCAAAAATTCTGCAATTTATAATGGGGTTAGCTCCTATCAAAGCGATAATGCAAATCATTCAAAAGTTGTTAACGATATTCTTTCTTCCACCCGCGATAATGTTTATGGCGATTCTTCTTCCCTTTCTTATGATGTTTAGTAATATATTGCGTCAAATAAATCTTCCTCAATTTATCAAACAGATAATGGGGATTGAAAAAATTATAAGCAATGTTTTAACAATGCTTTTCAAATACCTTAATCCTTATCTGCTCGAAGGAATAAAAGCAATAATGTATGTAATGATAGGATTGGGTGTGATATTAGCAGCTCCTTTGGTTGCTATAGTGGGAATTATAACTATTGTTGCAACTGGAATCGGTCTCTTGATTACGTTCTTTAAAATAGTCGCATCGTTTATCTCGAAATATCTTCCTCCCGTTGTTAAATTTTTAACGTCGATTTACGATTTCTTCGCGAACGGAATATCCAATACTGGTTCAGATATTATGAAAGCATTGGAATCTGTAACCAAATTGCAAACTGGGGGAACAATAGGTTCAAACGGATTAGCATACCTGCACAAAGGTGAGGTGGTCATTCCCGCAGGACAGAACACCACGAATAATCTTGGAGTTACAGTTCACGCAAACGTTTCAAGAGAAGTTGATGTTAATCAGTTAGCAGACGTTATCTATAAAAGGATTCAGTATAGGTTGAGGGGGAACAGCTCGTGGTAAGCATTATCAATCTATCCACCAACAATACCTATACCTTCCCGAATAATGCAAGTGTTAGTGTAAATAAACAGGTTATGGCGACAACGATTCCAATCCCGCTTAACAATCAACCCATTCTGTTAAACTACGGCGGTGCTTCAATGACGCTTACAATTAACTGGACAATTCTTACAAAGAGTGATATAACATCGTGGTTATCTACATACAGCGATGCAAGTGGAAGTATTTATGAAGTCAATTTATCGGCGGAATGGGGAACTTATTACTCCGGAACGTTAAACAACGTTGGGACATTTCAGGGATACGTAACACAGATGCAAATAACACAAAACGGGGGAACACCAAGCGCGTGGGATGCGTCGGTGGTTCTAACAATCGGTGATGCAGAGTGAGTAGTTCTGTTACGCTTTCCGCTAATCAATTTTTTCCATATCCTGTTACTGTTACAAGTATAACTTATAGTATATCTTTTAATGGAACAGATATCAGCAATTCTACTTATACATCGTCGGTTGTAGATAATTCAACGGTTGAAGTTCAATATCAAATTAATTATACTTATGAACAAGTTGGTTATGAAACTACTGCAACATCTTCCTTAAGTGGTATCGAACAATTATTTTTAAATAATATTTCTATTGACAACACAGTTTCATATTACAGCAGTTCAACGATTATCAATGTTTGGTTAAATGGGGTTTCTGTAAATTACGATTTATCAGCAACATTACAAACAACCAATGCTACTTTAAACGGTGATCAGTCTACAACAATGCAATGTAATGCGATAAACGGAAGCGGTGGGTATTCTTATCAGTGGTGGATGTCAACCGCGGGAGGTGCATATTCTTCTATAAGTGGTGCAACATCTTATCAATACACTTACACTTTAGGAACAAGTGGATTCACAAGCGGGGAGCAGATAACTTTTTACTGTATCGTAACTGACAGCAGCGGGATAATTTCACAGAGTAACGTGTTTACAGTCACCGTTGGTTCTTTCTCTGCTTACATTGCAATGGAATCGCAATATCTGGATATTTCACAGAACGTCTCACTATACGTGGTGGTAACTGGAGGAAGTGGGAATTATACTTACGCGTGGGAACAAAACTTAACCAATATAAATGTTAACAGTCCTCTTTACACATTCATCCCCGACGTTTCAACGACAACCGCAAACTTTACTGTCACTGTTACTGACACATCTTCATCATCTGTTATAACCACGAGCACGGGAGACATCACGGTATATTCCGCGATAACTACGAGTTCAACTATTAATGGTTCATCATCCAATATAGGATTTCTTAAAGCGGGTTCTACATCTGTAATCGTATTAACAACCACTGGTGGTTCAGGGAAGTTTATTTATGCGTGGCAGGATAACGGTTCTGCGATTGGAAACGAAAGCAACACGTTAAATTATACATCCAGCACCAACGGAATACATACAATCGTTGCAATTATATCAGACGCGATAACCGGAAATGTTGTATTATCTATCCCGATTTATATAACTGTAGTCGGCGGTCTTACGATCTCTATCGGTTCTTCTCTTGGTTCGGTTTTAAATTACGGTTCGCAGGAAAGTATATACGTTAATGTTTCTGGAGGGAGTGGAGATTATAGTTACCAGTGGTATTCAAACACATCAGATAGCAACACGGGAGGAACATCAGTGAGTTCAACCGCACCATCTTACACGTTTGTGGTCGAGGAATCATCCCCGCTTTTCTATTATTGTGTAGTTAATGACACCAATTCCGGAGAACTCGCGTCGAGCAGTGTATATTCTATATCTGTCAGTTCAGTTCAAGTTGGAACGTTATCCGCACCAAGCACATCGGTTCTTGAAGATAACTCTATAACTCTATCGTTGTCAGTAACCAGAGGAAGTGGTAGTTTCTCTTACCAGTGGTTCGAAGTTGATCCAAGTGGAACGCAAAGCAAGATAACAGCAACGACATCTTACGTATTCGATGCACCCAATACTTTAGGAGTTTATACGTTCTTCGTTTTAATAACAGATACGAACACCACCACCGCAGTATATTCAAATCAACTATCAATAGAAGTCGGAACATTCAGCGCGGAAATCACAACGAGCAACACAACGGTTGTTGCGGGTTCATTCATAAATCTCTATGTAACTGTCACTGGAGGAACTTACCCGCTTTCGTATCAGTGGTATATAACTACCAGTAATATCCTCGCAACCACTTCGTCATATTCCACGAGTATATCAGAAACTACAACTTATAGCGTCGAGGTAACAGATGCAACCAATAACAGAGTAACGCCGAGTATAACAATCACGGTAGTTCCGGAAAGCATCGCGATCTCCGCAGATCAGAATTATGCATTCAATGAAACCGGAAGTTTGTCTGTATCTTTCACTTCATCGTCCAGCGTTACTTGGTATCAAAACGGAACATCTACTGGAACAACCGGAACTTCGTATTCCTTTTCTGCCGTTGGATTAGCGGTTGGAACGTATACGTTTTACGGAATGAGTGGGAGTTATCAGACCAACAGTATATCAATTAACGTTGTTAGCACGTTGGATATATCGTTTAACGATAGAGTAGAACCAATCGATAACACATATATAGTTACAGCGTCGAACAGTCTCCCGAATCGCGGACAGAACTTCACAATCTATATATCCGGAGTTGCGGTTCGAGCTTACCAAATAACTATGCAGAGAAACATAAACGCTGCGAGCAACGTAACATTTAGGGTTTCGAAAAACGATTTAAAGTCTTTGTCGTTGGGAAATGGGGTTCAGTTCTTCTATCGCGGGAATTTAGCATTTACTGGAATTATACGAACAATCACGAAGTATTCTGATTATGAATATACAGTAGTCGCTTACGATGGTCTATGGGATTTCGCGGAAGTAATCGATAACGTAGTAACCGGAACACTTACAAGTATGATAACAACCTTTGCATCACAAACTTCTCTTGGAACTGCGAAGATTCAACCGATGCAAGGAGACACAACTTTCACTGTAAACTTCGGTGGAAAAAGCGTAATGCAGCAGGTTTTAGAACTGCTCAGTTTGTTAAACTATAATTTGGTTGTTGATAATGAGAACAATCTCTTATTGCTGAATTACCAAATTTCTAACCCTTCTGTGACATTAGTTGAAAACACCATCTTCGTTGTTTCAAGTAAAGAGTATAACGTCGTTAGCAACTACGGGAGTGTTCAGGTTCAAGCGACAATTGATAACCAGTCATATTCCGCGTATTATGGTGCAGGAACTCCTGTGAGGAACATCGGAAACAATTGGTTGTCATTACCCAGCGGAACTCAAACACAGTTAGATACATTTGCAAATAACGTCGGTTCGACATACTCGCAGGGACAGTGGTCGGTTGACATTATAACGTTTGGATATTACAATCTCGCGAAATTGGATAACCAAAATGCACCTTACGTATACAATCTACAATTCGCGGACGGAACGATCCTCGACAACCTGATACTAACCGGAATTCAAATCTCGCAGGGACAGGTTACGTTGATAATAGAAACATACGACGACACCGTATTACAGATTCTAAACACCCTCGTCGATTAATATAAGCGACTCTTTTATAAATCCGCTGTTGCATTTTTACTCCTCGACATATTATCATACTCGCGGGAGTGAAAACGTTTAACAGTGAGCGATCTAAATGGGTTAAAAAGATATTATCGAGGGTTTCCCGCGTTCAAAAGTTATAAAGTAATATCTCCCGAACCAAAGAGAAATATTCAGAACGTGCAGAAATGTTATATTCCATCCCGCATCACTGTATCTGCGTAATCTCACAGGCGTAAGCGCGTTAAGACATTTTAGATTTATAAGATACGAAACTGATTTGTTGGTTACTTCAAAACATTTCTCAAGCGTTGGAATAGTTCCGTTCATTTTTTCCCCGTTGATAACAATCGCGAATGGGGGATTCGTTACTATTCTGTCGCAACGTCGGGTGTTGTCGAACATATCTAACCCTTCATTGATTTCAGAATAGAATTTGGGTTCGGGCATCAAATCGTAAAACGCTCCTTCCCCTTTAAACGGTTCATACCAAACGTCCCCTTCTTCCTTCGGAACGAATTTAAAAAGAGTTGCAGCAATATCGCGGGGTGTTTGATCTATCATAGTTGACCCTTCGAATTGCGTTTCTTTCGCGTTAAATATTTCTTTATCATCGGGAGAAAGAATAATTCAACGTTGAATATATTACTATCTTCCCGCGTAAGTTTAACCACGTGATTGCTGTCCGTAGAAAATACAGGGGATTCACCCGAATGTATAAGCACGTCCTGTTCCATATCTATCAGTATTTCATTTCCTTTTATAATCAATCGCATTTGTTTATCCCCCATATATACGTTTTTAAGTATTCATAATCTTCCGGCAAATAAATTAACACTTTTTCCGGCTTACATTTCAAACAGTAGTGCTTCGTTTTAAGTGATTTTATTTTCGCTTCGTGTCCGCATACTTGACAGACCGCACTCAATTCTTTTATTTCATCCATCGTATCTTTTAAACTCACTTTATAAGTTAATGTTATTTCTTCTTTCATTTCTTCCCCTTCCAAAAAACCGCGTTCGAATGTAAAATAGCATCTATCAAATGCCGATGCTTTATAATTAAAAAGATAACTTTCCACTTCGGAACATTATCGAATCCGTTATGACAGTAATCACACCATCCATTATAAACCATCGGGATTCCTCCTTACATACAAATAGAAGATAAATATTACTATTCCAAATGCCGAGAGTTGAATGATTACACCCCAAATCCCAAAGATGATGTAAGAGACAATCCAGTTCAAAAAGAGAACGGAAATTCCGATCACCATAATTGCAACAAATATCTCATCCATTAGAAATCCCCCTTCTGTGTTACGTATTGAACCCCGTTAAAACCCGCATCTGTTGTTATATTACTTCCCATTGGGATTATACTATCGGCTCTGTAATTTCTATTGTGACCACAAAATTCACACACTCTTTGATTCGGTGTATATATCGTATAGGATGTTGATGCATCTATGAAAACACAAAGACACCTGCAACCTTTTTCTGAACATTGGTAACACATTATATCACATCCCTTTGTCTCCTTCTACGATCTCCCCATCGGCGATCTCTATCCCACGTGCTTTCTACAATCCCAATAAGAAAATTTTTCCCACACGCCGGACAAGTTTTGATATTAGTTAATTTTGTAAGAGGGATATTAAACCCGCAAGTTCTACACACCAATATTTTATATTTTCTCACAATCGCATCCCCCATCTTTTACATTAACAAACAAAACTAAACCATCGTCTTTATCGTGGAAGAAAACGCATCTTCCGTAGATCGTCGGGATTAAAAATGCTCCCAATCTTTTCTCACCTATAAATGTAGAAAACATTGTAGTATTATACTCTAACAATTCCGAATACAATTTATAACTTATAAACATCGCGTTGTGATCCGCTCCGGCGTTCTGTTGAGCAAATATCGCTATTACTGTTTCGTTTAATAGATGCTTCTTCATATCGATATGATATTCATATCCAGAAAAATTATCTATGTTGATAGAACTCAAATCTACCCTATCATTGCTTAAATCTATTACACCGCTCATTTCAATCCCCACCGTATTACTTTTCGGGTTCGGTTCGTCGAATATTTCAGATATCATTCTATCACTTCCCCGCATATTTTACATTTTACTATTGGCGGGGTTTTCCCATCGAGCACCAAATTTATTTCTTCTCTGTCGTAATGTTTGCACGGTTGTTTTGGTTTTTTTCTCAAATGAATATAACCAGTTCCGTGACATCCATTGCATTCTTCATCGCAAACTATTCCTGTTCCCTCACACACTTCACACGTTTTTATCATTTATTCCACCACCTTTTTACGACCTACCCAAAAACATTCTAACGCTGCAAATAAAATTAAATCTGCTATGAGAATATACACGGATTGAGATACAACCGAAAGATTAGTTGTTCCTATATAATAAACAAGCACAGAATCCAAAAAAATAAAAAGCGCTCCGAACCAAATTGCAATTTTATTTCGTTTAACAACTGCGTTGTTTATCCAATGATCGCAGATATCACAATGTTCATTCCCACCAGTCCAAACCGTATCGCATTTGCATTTACATCTTTTATCCGGATATACTATTCTACATTTCTTACACATATTTAATACCCCCTATCATTTACTCCACCTCAAATTCTTCTCGAAGTCTCCCCTGCTCTTTAAGCCACTCGTTAGTTGCTTCCACTATCTTCGCTTGATACTTATCTCTTTCTACATATTTCAACAGTTCCCCTTCCCTGTCTATTTGATCGCATTTTGTTTTGTATTCCAAATAAAGTTTATCCAACTTTTCATTGTAGTCAACTTCTGACTCGTGCTGTTGTCTTAAATATTCGAGCTGCATTTCGTGTTTGTGCTGCTTCATCCATTCATCGTCTGATTTGTCGTTCATTTTACCTCCTCCATTGAATACCAGTCTAACATTTTGAAATTGATGAAGGTTACGCTCTTATTGTATTTCTCTTTTATGAAACCTCGCAGAGCTGCCGAATCAAAAAGTTTAGGTTTTGTTTTGTCGAACTCTTTACAAGCCGCGAGAAATTCGTCGAATGTCATTTCAGTTTCCGCTAATCCCACGTGTGTCTCGTGAAACGCGTCGTTTACTAAAACCAAGTGATAATTCATTCTGATCCCCTCTTCGCTTCAAACGCCATCTGTAGATATCCAACCGCATCGACGTAGTGATCTTCTCCGACTTTATCCAACTGCATTCGAACTAATTTCAAACACACCATAAAGATATCCCCGTCGTGCTCCGTCAAATCCTTTCCGGTCAATTTGTTGAATACATCAACAATTCTTTTCATTGACCGCTCCTTTCCCAAATCTCTATCATTCGCGTGTCCGTCCACAATCTCTTTCGCTTTTTCTATTATACTTTCCATTTTATTTTTCACCCCTCCATATCACTCTTTAAACTTTTAAACCAATCATCAATTGGACGTCTCGTTTCGAGTTTATCTTCCCATTTTATTTCAAAATTTTCTCCTTTAACAAAGTGAGAACCTTCGTGATATTTAGGAAGTTCACACCAACGCGTGCTACCTCTTACTACAATTCCTGCCAAACACAATTGTTCTTCCATATTTAACTCCTCCTTCTTTTTATACACGCAAGAGCTTCTAACATCACATACAAACTTTCTTCTAACCCCGTTTTTTCCCCAGCAAAATACTCGGTCATTATTCCGTCTTTGTATGCTTTGCTGTTGTCGTAAATCCGCTCATTGATTTTGTGTTTTAATAACTCCTCAAACTTCTCTGCTAACTTATATTCATCCACCTATATCACCCCTGCAACAAAGAACCCAACGACCAATGCGACAATTCCAGAATAAAACGCGATGTTATATCTCTGACCATACGTCGTCAATGTTATACGTTCCTGTTTATATTCATTACGATTTATCTGAATGTATATTACACACGACATATAAATGATATAAAACGGAAGAAAATAAATGTCGTTGATTAAAAGTGATAGAGTAACCCCCGACGCTACCAGATAACTATACGCAATAAGAAACCAAACTTCACCGCTGATTTGATAAGTTTTGAACAGAAATGGAACATACACAGTTTTTGTCAAACTGAAATCGATCATCCATCCCGCTTGAAATATCAACGCCGTTGTCAAGAATATTAATCCAACCGAAAACGTATCGTATATCATAGTTTCTCTCTCCTTTTCTTTTTCTTAAATCTTTCTTCAACATATGCAAATAAATCGTCGTCTGCCATTTGATTTACATTTCCGAATGCACCGTAATCAAACGAATAAGAGTCACCATACATATCTCGCACATATTCAATTATTTTTTTCCACGCTTCATCTGCGGTCTTTGCTCTCGTTATTACTGTTACCAATCCATAATGAGTTACGTGTATATTTTCAGCAACATAAGTGTTCAGCGGTTGAATCCTTCCTGTGTCGTATATCATTTCAATTTCCACCTTCTTTAATATCTACAACTGTCCCGAAAAAATCTCCTAATCTTTTCTTGATTATGTCAACGTATTCCTTACTGATCTCAATGAGTATTACATCCAATCCGTTGTTCTTTGCAACCACCCCGACAGTTCCTGATCCAGCGAATGGGTCTAAAACTACTCCGTTGGGTGGACATCCCATTTGAATTAACGGATTAACAAGCGTCTCCGGAAACACTGCGAAGTGAGCAAAATTGTGCGGTCTGATAGGAACATCCAAAACGGGATTCATCAGCAGCTCCGGTCTATTCTCCTCGAGGTAATCAAAGAACGCATCCTGAATATTGGGATCACTAAATACATCAAACTCGGAATTGTCTAATATTACATCCCCCGGATTTGCACCTTTAGGATCGGTTCTTTTCTCGGAAGATTTCAGATATACGTTTCTCATCGCGTCGTCGTAACTATCCGGAAACTTAAGAATCGCTTTCAACCTTTCCCAATCCTCTGAACTCGGATAACTTTCCGCGTTGAACCAGTGGTGAGCTCCTTTAGAATCTAAAAGCGTTTCTATTTCATCTATTGTAAAACCCAATTCGTATCTATATTTATTCAAGAAGTCTGATAATTCTTCGAGATCGGGAAGATTTCTATACTCCACGTATTCTTTATCTCTTTCCGCAACCGCGTAAGGTTTATAATTCTTCTCGTCGTAGTTCTTTATTTCTTCCTCGGATGCAGTATATTTATCGTTCCACTTCTTATCGAGTGTCCCCTTCTTCGCATCACGCACACGAATATTAAATGATTTACTTGCTTTCGGTGCATTTCTAACCGCGTCGAGATTGAAATAATAACCCCCTGATTTTGTAAAGAAGAACACGTATTCCCATTTAACGCTGAGGCGATCCTTCGCACTTGTCGGCATAGCGTTACGCTTATACCAAATCATCTTGTTACGCAATATCCAACCGGAATCCACCATAGATGCAGCAAATCGTTCCGGAATCATCATCAGAGATTTATCGCGTATTCCAGAAGTTCCTCCCTGTTTATATTTAGGTTGTCCTTCGCGTATTCCTCCGACGTTGTAATCTCCTCCCGCACCACCTGAACCCGCGTATGAATCTCCCATATTCCAGAATAGAGTTCCTGTCTTTTTCAAAACACGTTTCAATTCGTTCATAACGAGCATCAAGTGATCCTCATAAAGTTCGTAAGTCGGTTCAAGTCCGAGCTGACCATACCACGCGTTGCACTTCTTACAAACCTTCTGCGATTCCCCGTCAAATACTTGGAAGTTTTCGACGCCTTCAACCTTTTTAGTTTTCAGCATTTCGCTTTTCTTTCCTCCTCCCATCCCTTTCCTGAAATATTTTTCCCATTCGTGAACACAATTAGGATTACCTCCCCAAACAGATTGTGCTCCTTTGTAAAAGCGAAGTCCGTAGTATGGAGGAGACGAGATAACGCAATCTATAAATTCATCCGGAATCGTTTTAAGCGACGCTAATACATCCCCATTCAATATCGTTGCAATGTTTTCTCTGATCATTTTTAACTTTGTTACAACATTTTCTCTAATCATTTTTAACTTCCCCCATCATTTCCACCACTCTATCGTCGTGTGTTTTAAACAATGCCCAATATACAGCGACTTGTTTCAAACAATCTCTATCCGATATATCTCCTGATAACCACTTGTTTATCAGTTTGTCGATTCTTCGTTCCAATTCACCCAATAGTTTCTTTGACACTTCCATTATTTTTCCCTCTTTATTATTTTCCAATTCCAAATTACTGCGAATATAAATATACCCACCAACGCAATTTCTTCTATCAGCATATTATCACTTCTCTATGTCCCATTTTCTTTCATAGAATTCAACAATTTCTCCTTTCATTTCCGTGATATTTGATATCCAGAATTTACTTTCCCAGCTCGCGTTTATCAGTGATAACTTTTTCCAATCATACGGTCTCATCTTTTTAAAATCTTCGTGTTCCTTTTCTCGCATCTTAATTATTTCGTTGATTCTTGCAGTTCCTTTAAGCCAAGCATCATTCGAATTTGTTGCACGCACAAACATCGTTGTAAGATAACGACACATTCGATCAGTATACGTCGAATTCCTTTCATCTATTGTTAATCTATACAGTTTCATTCTAACCACCACCAAAACAACACTATATCATACACTATTGACAATAATGCGGACACATCCACGATTGTATTATGTATTGCTACTATTGTTATAAGCATTACGACTATCGAATAGAAAATAAAGACAAAAAGATAATCGTTTATTTCAACCGTTTTTCTCCCCAAAAAAAGAACTCCGTCGAGCAATACAATCCATATCATAATCGTTGCATATTCAATCGGAAAATAAATCATACTCACTCATCCCCGAATTTATCAAATCGTGAATCTCTTTTCTAATGCGTTCCCCAATAGCATCCGCACCTTCCCAATCCCCGGTTTTTGCAACGTATTCTTCGAGGTAATCCGCAACAAATACATTAAACCTTTCGAGATTCATATTTATCTTCAATCCCCGCGAGATATTTACCTCTTGTTTTTAACGTAGTATTCATAGCAGCTCATAAACCCCGCGGTAAACAGAATGAACGCTTCCCTCGATAGATTATCATCCACGACCTTATAAGAACCTTTGCGTTCCTCTTTGAGCTCCTTCCAGTTCTCCTCAAACGCTTCATCCAACACATCGTTTACGTTCTTCGGGTTCTCAATTACTTCTGACATTCTTTTTACGTGCCAACACACGTTGCAATAAATTATGTTAGTTCCCAAATGTCTATCGTGAGTAACATAACATTCACAGCCGCAGTGTATCGGTTGTTCCGAATCTTCGCATCTTTTACACATATCTCATCCCGTTCCTGCATAATATACTTCCATAATCCCATTAGAGAACTCCTCGATTTTTTTAATCCTATATTCGCTTCGAGAATACAACCCATAAACAATTTTGTTCGGATTTTTTTCTTTTTCTCTCTGTTCTCTTTCGTCGTCTCTTTTCTTATCTTTCATCCTTTTGCTTTTGATTTCCTCTATTCGAGTTTCTACTTTCTTTATTGCTTCTTCCGCGCTATCTGCTATCACAACGATCTCTGTCAAATATGTGCTCGTGTATGGTGATAACGTCGGGTTAATTTCTTCTATTTCTGCTGAATACAACATCATATTTCATCACTCCTTTATTTTTTCAAACGTTCCTAATCTATGACAGTTCGGACATATTTTTAAAAGGTCACTTCCTTTCGGTAATTCATATCCGCACTCTGAACATTTCCATCGAGGTTTGCCTGACATTAATCTAACCTCCTTTCAATTTCAATTTTCTTACCACAAAACGGACAGAAATCTATAACGTGACCATCAAAGAAAACTCTTGTTCCGTCTGTGAATATAGTCATATGAGGGTATTCACGATCCTCGGTTAATGTTCCGAATCTTCCGCAACAAAATCCCGCTTCCTTATAAAAAACCCAACCGACTGATTTAAGTATCAAAGTTTCACCTTCTTTTTTATTTCAACGTCGTTAATTTTAAACCAACCTTCATCGAGTTTAAGTTTTTTCAGAACCTCAATCAGCTCCGAACAATATTTCAAGTATAAACTATCGTCCTCCGCTGCTCTTCCGAATATAGAACTACTAAAACCAAACCTCCTTACATTAGACGCTTCGATATAATATCTATTAGGTGTAACAAAATGTTTGTTGATTGCTAACTCGTAATAACTATTATCGTCATTATCTTTAAAGAAAACCACGTGATATCCAATGTTATATGGAAGTTCGTCGTGTATATCAACTACACCTTTTAGAATCTCGCTGATCTCGTCAAGAGAACAATGTTGTTTAATCTCACCCACCTGCTGATTTTCCCAGTGTGAATACTTCCTATTTTTCAATACACTATCAATGCTATCAAATTCTTTTGTCATAATACATTGTCCATAAACCCAACGTTTAATGTAATAAAACCCGTTCTCGTATGTAAGATATTCAACGTATTCCCCGTTATCCCCGACGTGAGCAAATTTCGCTCCTGCTAACAATGCTTCCTCTAAAGTGTTATACGTTATCATTAGAACACCACTTCCTCTTCATTAACTCTATCAAACGTAACTCTATATCCATATCCCCGCGATTTCTTCTCGATGTGTATAGAAGCTCCTCCTCCGAGTAAAGCGTTCATCGTTATGTGATACGCCCAATTATACGGTTCATCCGTATCAATTATAAACTCGTAAGAGTTCTGCGACAGTTCTTTCAACGATACTACATTAGCATTTTTTCGTGCCAAATCCTTTTCCAAATTCACGCATTTTTTATCCATTCTAAACTACCCCTCAAAAACATTATAGATATCAATAGAGATTCAAAAAACGTATAAAACATTATAAAAAACCACGCGAATATTACAAGCGGAGTTATCGGAATTACATTATAATATAACTGAGCGATAATCGCAATCGGAAATCCCACGATCGGGATTATACTTAATGACGATAGAATTACAATCATCGAAAATTCTACAATCGATCCGAGTATGTCGTGATAATAAATCCCATTTGCAATTAAAAGCGATAAAGCAATCCCGTCAAATACCAAATTCACTACCAACATATCTTTTATATCTTGCTTCATTTTCCCACCTCATTCTTTTTCTTCGCACCTTATGTAATCTAATTTATCGCGTTCTCCCTCTAAATATATTATTTGTTTCTCGCATTGATCTAATTGTCTGTGAAGTTTGCTCAATATGCGAATCTCATCTTTAAGACGGTTTATGTATTCCTTTTTTGTTTTACCATAACTGTCGTGTGTGCGTAACCACCAGTCCGGTATATACTGATAATAGAAACGTTTTTCATCATCACTTGTCTTTTTCTGCAATATCAAATATCCAAATTCCGCCAAGTATTCATCAAACGATTTTCGATGAAACTTTATTTTGCCGTTCAAGTCCGATTTCAAATCTTCCTGTTCTTTCAATTGCTTACTATACGGATTTACTTTTACCATATTTATCCCTCCAATATTACTATCCCATATTTAGGTTTATTTTTATAATCGACTCTTTTATAAATCGACCATTGAAACTTAATACACATCCATATCATAATACCTGACTGACCATTATCGTTTAACAGTGAGCGATTTAGATAGGTTAAAACGCCAAAGTTATAGAATATTATAACTACGGTGATTTAGATTTGTCGGGTGATTTAGGATCGGGTTTAGTCACTGTATATTTTTTGCATTCACATAACGTGCATTGCATACTGAATCCTTTTTCTACTTTAAAAAGTGGGTGATCCTTCTGAGGATGTCCGCATATACACGGAAGTGTTAACTGTTCTCTCAAATTCATAATATCACCTATCCACTTGTTCGGGTTGATTCGTCATTCCGTCGCTACCGTAATAATTAACTCTTTTTTTCTGTCCTTTAAATCTCTGTTTCATTTGCATATTCGCGTCTATAATTCCCCCAAATCCAACGCTTCCTAACTGATCCTTTTCTAATTCCGCTTTCAATTTCCCACATACTTTTTCTGCGACATCTTTTGAATAATATTTACGCATCTTTAGAATACAATCATCCCAATCTTTAAACTTCCCAAACGGCATATTATCATATTCCACACGACTTAATAAAAGTTCGTGATTTCAAATGTTATCGGAACATAAACTATTTTCGTATTGCACGGTCTACCACACATAATACAATCTGATTGTTCAGCAAATTCCACAACATCCAAATCGTGATCTGCACACAACGGAAGTATTCCACTCGCGATCCCGTGATGCATCATTTCAGTTTCAAGAATCTCGTAAAACATATTCCCCAAACATTTCGGCGATTGGTGATAATTTTTATCCCCCGACCTAATATATACCAACGGCACATCTTTTTTGCAAGAATCACACTTCATTATATTCACTCTCCAACGCACACAAATCACATAGTTTCATAAGTTTCCCCCTTTTTACACTCTGCGTAACTTCCCCAACTATTTCTTCTCCACACATATCACAACGCGGGTATTTCTTCATACTGCTGTAAATCCTCCGATTGGTAATCTCATAATGCGTTTTTCATATAAAAGTTCTTTTAGAATTTCTACAACAATTTCGTCGTTCCCTATTCCCGTAACGTGATTAAAATCATATATCGAGAATACAACCCCGCGTCTAATTATTTCGTTATACACCATTACTTTAAATTCTGAATGTCCAGTCATTCGGCATCACCCCAACTATCACATCTTTGTGATCGCTTAATGCTAATTGTTGTTGCATATATTTAACAGTCGCTTGTAAATCTTCCACTTCTTGAAATAGTTTTTTAATAAGTGTTTGAATTTCAGGAAGTGTTAAAACCTCTTTCGTTAATTTATCATTTAGTAATTTCAACATTCTTTTTCCTCCATACAAATCTAATTAGTTCCTTCCCCGTTCTTGAAACTGCGGGTTCTTCTGATATAACTTCATACTTGCTCCTCAGTAGATTCAACATCGAAGTGTTTGTAATTTCTACGTGGCATTTAAGTTCGGGTATTTTCTTTAACACTGAATCAATTAATTTCTCCGCGTATCCTTTTCTGCGGAATTCTGGTCTAACATATAAAAAGGAAATATATCCCTTCTCGGAATAAAACAACCACGCGGTTGTCACTTTAAAAAATATTCCCACATTGTATGTTAAAAGAGTTTTCCCTTTATACATTTCTAAAAACGATGTTTGTAAAGATTCCAATTCAAATAAAGAAGATGTAAAAGTAAATAACAATCGATAGAAATCCCCGTTGCTTATTGGTCGCATTATTTTGATACTATCGATTCCCAAATTTCCCCCCTCCAAATAATAAACCTAATGTCACCTTTTGATTGTTTGTTGCTCCAAATTGTCGTATAAATCCGTCTATACCATACTTCCGGACATATTTCGCGATGAGCTGATCTCTTTTACCTATGCGTCTATGTATTTTAGCATCAACGGGTTTTCCGTTAAGATAGATTTCGAGACGATTAGTATTCTCTAAATCATATAATTTCTTCTGCAATCGCATCTGAAAATATCTCATTTCCCCTCCTCCTCCTCATCTACCAACATATAAGAAAATATGACAACAATCGTTCCAAACATTTCAACACCAAAATCGATAGAGAATACCGCAAGAATAAACCAAAACATAATCATATAATGAAAATAAAGAGCGACAACAAATCCGAGAATGTATATAAAAATCCGCAATGTTATTGAAGATGTTATTTCGTTGTTCACGGTGAATCATCGTCCTCTATATCTTCATCGTAATCGTCGTTGTTGTTATCATAATCCGAGTTCGTTCTTGCATTGAATTGCTGTTCCAATTTACTCGCAAATTCTAATGTGCGTCTGGTCGCGGTTGTTAAGAGTTCAATTTTCTTATCTCTGTCATATTCGGGGTGTTTCTCATACTCTACAATTTCTATTGTTCGCTTGTATCCGCTTATGTAATTTTTTGATTTAAGAATATCTCCCATACTGAAATATCGGTTTTCGACTTCTCTATATATGCGTTCACAAACACCTAAAGGATCAGATTTTGTATACACAAATGGAGATCGCGTCTTTCCTAATATCTTTTTAGCAGTCACAGAAATCACCCAGTTAAAGATCATCGTCTATGTATTCCTCTATAATTGCTTCCGACGAGGGATCGTATGGTGAATAATGTAAAAAATATTTATTCACCCAATTAACAAATACCTGAGGAAGTTTCCCCGCTTCTTTATTACAAAACGCTTTAAGAACGGCGACATATTCATAATCGAAATCTCGTATTGTCCACTTAACTTTTTTTCGCATCTTTTTGTTTAAATTTAAAAATGCGTTATTGATACCCTGTGCCCACCGTTCAGTATCAAACGCTTGAAGAGAATCTTCGAGAAACGCAAGACTTACTCCATTCTCATCTATTACGGTCTCGTCACCATTTGCGAAAATTGAGTCTGACGCGGTTAAGATTTCTTCTATAACGGTATCTATTGTGGTCAATGCCGATTTCATTTTCGCGCCTATATCTCCTAAAAAACTGTCGTTTCCTTCCTTCGCGGGGAGATATTTTCCACTTATGTTCGGATAAGTCCAATTCCACGGGGATTTAATAGCATCTGAAACTGTCTTTTTGAACTCGATTTCCTTCATTTTTGTTATCGTTCCCTTATCTATCACTAATGCGACATTTAAAACAGAAGCGTGTGCAAATTTATTTTGTGTGAATTTTATCGGTTTCCCGCCGGGGATTTCCCAATATGAACTCTCAACAAAATCTATCGCTTCATTAGATATATACATCGAATATTTCGGTGTTACATATATATGAACTGGTTTCCTTACAGAGAAAACATACGATTTATCCTCTTTTGATACATAGAGAACCCCGTAAAGGTCTTTTTTGTCGATTGCTTCCGTAAATACTCTTATGATCTCATCATCTGTAAATTCCTTTGGAACTTCTACAGATTTAAGAAATTCGAGAGAATCCGTATCCTCGTGTTTGTTGTCAGATGCAGATACAAACTTTGAAGTTTTACTATCCCAATGTGCAGTAGAATATGGGGTGCAATTTGAATATGCGACATCTTCATATCCGTCATATCCATAATAACTGTTTATACTTCTCCCAGTTGTATAAGTTCCTCCCGATGCATATCCATTGTGTGATACTCTAAATCCGTTCCATTCCCACCCGTGCACATTCTCTAAATCGTGAGAACCTGCTGAAACTGCTCTAAAATGGAAATGTTGATATCTTCCAGTATTAGGTTGCAAAAGTGCAGTTTTCCCTTCCTCTTTGTCGATTGTTCTTACGATTTTCCCGTTCTTTTCGATAAAAAACCCATCGTCATTCGTTTTTGTTTCCGTATCGAAAATTGTTTCTAAATAGTCCTCAAACCCTCTTCCATAAATTATTGCGTTATAACACATTTTTATTTCCTCCTATATCAATCGAACTAATGTTCCAAGTTCTTTTTTACTAAATTCTTGCTCATATTCTAATACTCTTTGCGAATTGATTAAATCGTTCATTGTATCAATCAACCATTTCGCGTTCTCTATCCATTCCATCGCGGTAATTGCATAAGGCAATATCCGTATTTCTAATGTTTTATGATCTTCCGCGTAAGATGTTATATTTATTCCAGAGTAACGATCTCCTCCCTTCCAGTTGTTTTCGAAACTGCGTGAATCTGTTTTGCAGTAATAATTCGACATTCTGTTAAGATATTTTTGCGTTCTAAATTCAGAATATTTCTTATATTGGTATGCAAAATCATTCCATACCTCTTGAATGCTTAAAGTATGTAGAGCAGCATTATCATTCAAAAATCTAAAATGCAGATGATTTCCACAAGTGCTATTCTGAATAAAATCGTTCTCGAAACAATCTTTAACGAAATCAAACATACGTTCTATATTTTCAATTTCAATCCACCCGCGAAGTTCTATATTAAGCAAATCTCTACAATCGTTATCTCCCCATACGGAAACCGATCCATCTTCCCCAATTTGAAAATTGTGTATGTGATGTTTTTCTGCGAGTTGATTCAACCAAGCCGATCGCGAGTTCCCAGTCTTATTTCCCACAAATGAACCTTCCAGTTCCATTCCAACACTTATTATTTTGTTCATATAACACTCTCCAATGTTAAAGTCGTCAAGAAATTGAAAAACCTCTTATAGTAATTTGCGAATATTGCAGCAATATCAAACTCCCTCGCTCCATCGTATGTCATTACGAATGGCATATTCTCCGGTCGATGGTATTCTGAAATAATCTCGTTGTTTTCAGGATGTAGCATCGGAACGAATGTATTATATGCATTTCGCACAATCAATCTATATTCTCTTACTTCCGTTAAATTATCATATCCAACCATTCTTTGGAATATACTTCTTGTTCTATCGTGCAAAGTTTGTGATTTAGGAAGTAGTCCAAGTCCTTTACCTTTAAATAAATTCTTCTCATACTCCAAATTATTAGGGAATAGTCCCATTATAGAAGGCGAAAATTTTATAATAAACAAATCTTCCTCGAAATCGAATTTTATATCCCCCTGATTTGTTCGAAGAATAGTGTGCTTTGATGCAGTATAATTATGTGCGAGTTCGATCATTCTTTCCATTGTCATCAAATCTCTATAATTGATTTTAAATGGGAATATGATCTTGTTTCCCTTTGATAAATTCCTAAATCCTTTTATTATTTCGCGATAATTTGCAAGAGGCATTGTTCTCCCTCTCATCTGCTCCATAAGTTGTATATCCTCCCAATCCGCGCTATTTATCAATCCAAGTAGCTCGTCGTCGAACTCAACCGCATCTTTTGTTCCCATTTCCACCAGTTTCATTTTCATACGTTTTTACCTCCCATTTTTCATTTCGTTTTCCCATTCCTCTATCAATTCTAAATATTCCAAATTCCATACTCTACGAGCGAGTATTAATTGATCTTCAAACGATTTTTGTAATTCGGTTTTACGAATTTCCCATTCTTTATCTATCAGTTCACAATCTTTTTCGTATTTTGCACGAATGTTATTTATTTCTATGTTGTAATCAATTTCGAGCTCTCCCTTATCCTTTAAGAATTTCTGTGTTGATTCCTTCATTTTTATTCCCCCATTTATTAAATTTCTATATATTCTAAAATGTGGAAAAGTTCTGCAAATTCGATGTATTGATAAGGTAATGTCTCCCCGTGTTCTAACATTTTTTCTCTGAATTTCGTATAAATTTTATCATATATATCCTTTTGTCCAGATTTATAGGAATCATTTGAAACGCTCATTTCCCCTAATTTATATCCTAATTTATACGATTCTTCTGCTGACTCCTCTCTCCCTTTTGCATATCCAAGAGTATACGCTTCTGTTTCGCTAACTGCTTCTATTTTGCCGTCTTTTCTTCCCTCTTCATACGCACTTTCTTTAGTATCTTCAACCCCCTGATCGTATCCATTTTGATATGCTTCGCTGTCTGCTTCCTCTCTTCCCACATCATATCCTTCCTGATATCCATCATCGTGACCAGCATCATAACTTGAATCACTATCGCTATCGTCACGTTCTTTAAGAATGTCATTAACTCGCTCCAATTCGTTTTCTAACTTATTGATAAATTCAATCGTCGCGTGATCCGCAGTTTTAAGTCCAGCATTTACATTTTCATACGTCATTTTGATTCCTCCTTAATTTTGTGTTCAACACCTTCTATTGTCGAAATTATTAATTTTGCAAAATCTCTTTTCCCCTCTTTATATCCATCTTGAAATCCCGCGTTGTGTTCAATATCTCTAATGGTGTTTTTCAATGCTTCTATATTCTCGTGTCTCCCTTTAACAAATCCATCTTCATATCCTTTTTGATAACGCTCTTGATGTGCGATTTTCCTTCCCTCTTCAAATCCTTTACCATATTCCGCGTGCAGGATTTTATTAACTCGTTCCAATTCTGATTCTAATTTGTTTAAATATTCAACGTTATCCATTATGAACCACCCGTTGTTGATTCTATTAATTTCGCGTATCTGTTATAACCTTCCTTAATCCCTTCCGCGACACCATCGTGAACCCCATCTTTATATCCTTCCTCGTATGCTTTTGCGCGGATATTTTCCATATAAACATTTACTGAATCCCTCCCCGCGTTGAATCCTTTATTATATCGTTCTTCATATTCGCGTTGGAGGAATTTGTGTCCTTCTCCATATCCACGATCAAACTCGTTTTTCACACGAAATTCCAGAGCTTCATACTTTTTCTCTAATTCCTTTGTAAATTCTAAATTGCGTTTTAATTCCGCTTTTAAATCAATCATATTAATCCCTCCTTTATATTACAAGAATTTTGAAATTTGTATTAGTCATATATTGTCCCACCATTCTTAACCGCGCAAGAATGACATACTGGTTTTGATAATTTCGCTGAATCAGAATCAATCATATATATAGTCACGTATGCATCGTGTCCTCCCTCGATCATACAATGACATTGATCGCAATGATAGAAAAATCCTAACTGCACTCGCTTATATGATAATTTTTCCATCTATTTCACTCGGCTTATGTTTAAGCACGCTTCTAAAATGTTCAAATTTCCCATATACTGATCTTATATGCATATCTATGATTCCGCGTTTATCTAATTCTTTGAATAAATCTAACCATTCGCGGCGTTTAAGTTTATCTTTTAAATCCATTCCCGCTAATGATACGCGGCATTTCTTATTTATTCTCATAATACCTGCACGGTATTGCTTCTTGATTTTCAGGTAATATAAAATATATTGCCGCCCCTTATATTCTTGAAGATATGCAAAACTATCATAGTAATCATCAAGTGATATTCTGATTGTTTCAGTGGGGTCTACGTGAATTATCTTATAGTAGAAATCATATCTTTGTTTCATTAATCCGTGAATCATATATAACCTCCGTTACTTAAAAAGTGATTCTGTTTGAACCGCCTTAAACCTGTATCCGATGGAATCATATCAATGTTTGTTTTCTCAACAAAACCGTTGTTTTCCGTTGTTTTCATACAATTCCCACCACATTTAAGAAGTTCAAAACAAAAAGGATCGTGATAAGCGTGAATAATATGACAATCGGGTAAATCATACGATATATCATATATATTACGAATAGTATGACATATAAAAATAGATAAATAATAAAGAATGGAATCATATATATTACCTCGAGTGAAGGATCGTGTTTCGCATAACTTCTAATTTGCGTTTTACCTCTTCGCGAGTTTTTCCAGTATATGACGCTATCATACGATTATCATATATCAAGCGACCATAGACTTTACCATTTTTAGAGTTAATCATATACTTAAGTATCATATAGGATTTACCTCTTTGTAAAATCTTAAGTTCTCGCGATGATATGATCTGTGACACGTATGACATAGTAGCCGATAATTTAGCGGGTGTTTCTGTATATCATATAATCGGTTTTGTGAACCCCGTCCGCGTCCTCTTAACCCCGTTGGTATGATATGGTGAAATTCCAATCTATCGGTTGATCCGCACTCTTCACATTGATTATTACGCTCTTCGCGTAACTGTCCGCGTAGTTTTAATCGTGTTGATCTATCCATAGTGACCACGTTAAAAAAATGGGGTTAAGGATTATGCCTTAACCGTAAATTTGTATGGTACGCGGGTGTTGTTTGTTGCAGTTCTTGTGACCTCGAATTTTATCGGGGTATCGTATATGCGATTAGGCTCGTATTTTTCCCCCGCTTTGTCAAAATATGCGTTACGGATAAACTGTCCCACGTGACTTGATTCGCTGACGTCGAATGTAACGGTTTTCCCGCCTATGTTTGCTAATGCGTGAATCTTCACGTATTCGACGGTTTCCATTGTTCGCGTTATGTAGTTAGGTTTTAGCGTGGTATGCTTTGTTAAAGCGATCTTTGTTATGTCGATCTTCGCGGGTTTATCCGATGTTACGTCCTTAAGTTCCACGTGGGGGAACATTTCCCACATCGCGGGTGACCACTGTTCAGAACCGTTTAAAATCGGGGTTTTCGATGTTGTTGTTTGCGTGACGTTTCCGTTTTTTAACGCTTCAATTTCCGCTGATAGTTTCGCGACCATCGCGAGAAGTTTCTGCGTTTCCGATCCGCTATCTGTAGCGGAAAGAGTGCTATCAATTCCGTTTTGTGTTTTAGGCTTTTTTGTGTTTGCCATAAGGGGGTTAGGGATTAGGAGCTTATAAATGTTTGTTTTGATTGCAAACCCGCTATTCCCTAATGAAAACCGTTAATTTTCCGCTATATACGAATGTAGCGAATCGATCAATTTTTCCACTGTTTTTTTAATCGCGGTTAAATTGATTGCAAATCCGCTTTTTTCCCGTGTCAAAAACGATTTTGAGGTTAATTTTTCCCCCGTTTATTGTGAAAATTGCACGCTGAACCGCTATTATTCAGTGTTTTTTGATATTTTTTCAGCGGGGTTTATTTCTCTAAATTTGTATATTCGTATATCGTTAAATTTTGATCTTAATTTGTATAGATTTTAACTGATTACGTGTCAATTTCAACACCCCGCAAACCTCGCGAAGTTATACCGATCCGCGAATATCGAAATTAACTATATACAGAAAAACGCATTTTGAAACAGCCGCTCTACCGCCGATATCGATACACAAAATCTGAAAATTTGATCCTCTACCAATTGTGATTGGTCATTAAACAGTGTTTGTGAGTTCGTAGTTAAACGATCTCCCTTTTCGTCGATCTAAACTACCATAAAGAGTAAATCCCCCGCCAGCGATTTATAAACGATTCCCTTATATAATACATTAGGAATAATATTAGTAACATAATTGGTAACTGTATACTGTTAACCGTTTCCGCGAAAGAAAGATAGAATAACCGAGGAACAGTTACGCGTCGTTTAATTGTAACCGTTCTACGCGTCACAGTAAACATTTATATAGGTTCTTGTAATAAACTACTGCTATGATAAGCAAAGAAGCAGCAGAAGAACTAATACAGAACGGAGAAATTAAAATTAACCCGCAAAAATCTGAATGGTTGGAAAATGGTTACGTCGTGCATATTGGTGCAATAGATTCCACTTCGCAGTATATAATCATCAAATCTCTCGAATCTTTCGAGTTCGGGGAAGGTGTTAATGCCGCGTTATATATACATCCGCGTTTATATACTTCGGGATTAATGATGATGCCGAAGCAGTTTTCTACAAAAGGTAAGATCAACACTATTATGTTTAAAGGTGATAACTGGGTGTGTATCAGGGATGAGAGTATTCCAAACGCCGGAGAAATAAGGTCGACGAAGAAAGTCACCAAGTTTTGTCGTGCTGGGAATACCGTTCTGGAAATCGGTTCAGAATTTGGGGTGGTGTATTTCTTTGTCTACTAAAGTTAAAGAGAAGGATAACAACGAGGAAGTAAAGGAGTTTTTCGAATCTGTAAAATCCACGATTGAGAAAGCAAATAAAGTAATGGACGTTTTGGAGAAAAAGTTTGATCAGGATTCTATCGTTTCATTTATATTAGTGTCTACATATAATTTATATCATAAAGACGAGAAAGAGTTTCTCACGATGCAGAAAACGTTTCTCGAAACTTTTGATGCGATGGCGAAAGCGGGTGTTATAAAGTTCAGGAAAACCGCAGATGTGTGATGTCTGTTTTGATTCAGGCGTTGTTATTTCAGAAGATTCGAATGGTAATCCTTGGATAGGAACTTGCCCAAAATGCAAAGGAGGAAAAAATGGAACTGAAAATGATAAAAGTGTTGTTCGCAAATATCCCAAAAGATTTAACCGTCGTGGTGGACGACAACCAGTTTGATGTTTTGCAGTTTGCAAAGCACGCCGGATATAAGACGCGGGAAACTTGGAAGGGTTTAATCGAAACTTTGAAATCTCTTGCCGACGACGAGATAATGATCATTCCGACAGTTCCGCTTGTTTACAGTGAAATTGCGCGGGCGTTATACGATACTAATGTTAATGTTGCTATTCTTTCTCCTATGATCGCGTTTTTCGGTGATTCGAAACAAAAAGCATTCAAAAAGAGGAAAGCCGATTTCGTTTTTCTTTCAGAACACACGGATCGTCAACACCGCGTTTTTAATTTAAAGGAAACAGCGAATGTTCTCGGTGTTGTTTGGGTGTTAGTAATTAAGGATAAAACCGACGGCAGAGTAGTTTTTCAGGAGTTAAATTGATGGAAGAAAAGGATTATATACTTTTTAGTAATATTGGTTTAACCCAAAAGGGAAAAAAGGTGAGAAAATGACAGTGTATATTTATCCACATAAGTTTGTAAAACAGAAGTATCAGGACAATTGGTTGGCGAGCGATTATTCGAAGGAAGCAGCGGTTGACTACGTTTTTTCAACAACGCACATAACCGATAAGGATTTGGCTTTGGCTGAATCTCGATGCGAATCTGTTAAAGAATCGTATCCAGAAGGTGCGGATTTGAGATTTGTCGTAATGGGGTATTCTCCATTAGTCGCGCTGTGTTATAAGAAATTCGCAGAGCTTGACGTTCCAGCGGTTTATTTTGTGAAAGACGAACTGTCGGGAGAACTAACAGAAAGGAAACTGGGTGAAAAGAATGAGTGAAGTAAAGAAGTTTGGTGAAATAAAAGGAATGAACATCGGGAAATACCCCGAAGCAAAGAGAATCGACGAGATATTGAACAAGCCGATAGTAATATCCAATGTGGATATAGATGTTACGAATCGTTCAGGAAAGAACGGCGATCCACTGAAAATTCTCTATCTAATGACTGACAAAGGGACTTTCAGGACATCTGCAACTGTTCTGATGAAAGATGCCGAGAATATTATACGTCCTGCAATCGAAAGCGGAAATCAGGTATCGGTAGTAATAAAGAAGCAGACTTTCAAGAGTGGGTATAGAGGCTACGTCTTTGGCGATGTAGAATCTTAATGTTTTCTGCAATTTGTCAGCAGTGTGGGGTTCTGCAAGTGGGAATCTCGCAGGAATCTACCGCTGCGATGATTGCATCTATACATTCAAAAGCGTTCAAAGGACATCGTGTTGGTGTAAGATCGGGATAACTTATGTATTGGCTTGTTGTGAAACATACAAGATTTCACGTGGTCAATGAGTTAAACGGGGAATTCCACTGCACCTGTCCTAATTATATGTTTAGAAAAACGGAGTGTAAGCACATTAAAATGGTTAAGGGAGGAAAATATGAAAGAGAATACAGAGTGTTTTCTGAAAAATTTGTCTGAATTTTGGGGTAATTACGTAAGTGAGGAGTTCTACGCGTTGTATAGCGTTCCATCGGTTGGAAAGAGTTTGCTGCTTTATGAAGAAGCGTTCAGTCTGATGGGGAAAGGTTACGACGTTTTTTGGTTAGATAGTGAAACTGGATTCAAAGGAATGGAACAAGCGTGGAAAGAAAAGTTTGAAAAGAAATTTAATGCTAATTATGCGGAGAAGTTTCATTATTATAAGGTTCGATCCTTTATGGATTTGAATCAACTTCTTGGTAACTCCATAGATTTAGATATCAACAAAAATGGTAAGATTGAGGTCGTTCTACTTAAAAAGGATATTAAACCGGAAGATACGATTTATCCGGATTTGAAAGGGAAAAAGCACGTGGCGTTTATTTTGGATTCATTCACTATGATATTCCAAGAACAGTTTAATTCATCCACTATGAATTTCCCAGCGAGAGCGGATGCAAGCGGGTTTCTGTTTATGTCGTTTAATAAATTGCTTTCTAAAACAAACGGGTTTATGCTATTCACTCATCACGCGTCTGTGAATCCTATAAATATGTTCAACGAACACGACAAAGTTAGAGGCGGGGATACTGTTCTTTATTACACTAAATATATAACCTATCTCGACGTTCCTAAAAAACACACTATGCAGAATTTCCGTAAGTTATGTTCGGTCAGGTCTCCATTCTTTCAGGATTGGAGTGCGTTTCGGTGGGTTAGGATCGACGAAGAAGGATACCACGATTCGACAGATGAAGAAGCAGAGATCGCTTATAGCAGGAAGGCGTAATTATGTTTGAGAGAGGTCTGTTAGGTGAACCTGTCACGATGGTACCGCGGAAGGTATATAACAAAATTCTTGGGAATTTTCCGGCTTCCGTGACGTTTGATTCGTCTTTCGCTGGAACACTGGGGTTCGATAATCTATTAACTCTTGTAATTTCACGTGCTGAACCTTTTACAAAATCCGAGATAAAAGCAATACAGGACTACATTCAGACACTCGGCGGCGTGGTTGATAACAAAGAAAACGGATCGGAAGAAACTGGACGACCATTGATCGTCATTTCTAAAATTGATTGGAATAAGGTGAAGTTAGAATGATGAAATCAACGTTTTATGAGGATATTTATAAGTGGTCGAGAGGGGATGTAATTCCGAGGGAATATGGTTTAACCCGAACAATTGTTAATGATATTATGGATATTGGTGTTCTTCCGGATTCTTATCTGTCGGTGTTTTCTATGAATCAGTTGGGGATGGATGAGTTTGATACTATGTTTGTAGATATCGATTCGCATCACGGGGAGGATTTACATAAGAACTATACGGCGGTTCTGGATGCATTCAATCGGTTAAAAATGAAGCCGACAAGAACGTATTTCACGGGTCGCGGGGTTCATCTGTATTATGATCTGTATCAACCAATTCGCGGGAAAGAACTTTACAAGACGGGGTGTAGAAATATTATAGACTATCTCGAAATTAAAGATAACGTGGATTTAAGTGTTATTGGGAACGTTCGTGGAATGGCGAGGATTCCGAATACTTTAAACACCAAAAGTGATTCTTATATGATTATGGTAAATCCCGAAATGGATATCGAGGAAATGCGTGAGTTTTCCAAATCAAATGTGAAGGTCGATTATTACGGGGAAAACAATACAAGCAAGTATATTCTGAATTTTTCGAAACAATCGGGGCAGGACGGGTTTTCTTACGAAACAAGCAGACAGGTTCTTGAAGAAAGTCAATATCCTCCGTGTGTTCATCAAGCGATTGATAAATTGAAAACCACTGGATATATCGGACACACTGAACGGATCGTTCTTGCCAGTTTCCTTTGGAGAAATCACGAGGGTGCGAAGTTTGAGAACATTATAAAATATGCGGATGATTATAAACCGGAAATAACAAAAAGCAATTTCGATAGTATAAAACTGGTCGGCGGGTATAATTACGCCTGTAAGAACATTCCTCACACAATTTGTCCTTTCATTAAACAACAGAGCTGTGTGTTTTATCCTAATTTGAATAAGGTGTTTAATGATTCAAGCGGTTAATGCCGGATTCGACAACGGTCTTTATTGGTTTTTAACTCCTGATGGGGACGTTGTTTATAAGTCGGTAGAAGAACTGGGGTATCCTTATTTCTATTCTCAACGCGATCTGAGCGGGTTCGACGGCGTGGTTTCAAGTGATTTGGAACGCATAAATGTTCTATATCCTGATATCGTATCAGAGAAAGAAATGTTCAAAGTTAAGGTTAAATATCCTCCGCTTATAAATATATTGAGGAAAGAAAGCGGGTTAACTGTTGAATCCGATATAGAGTATCTCACAAGACGGTTAGGTGCAGACGGCGTTGTAGACTGGGTTGTTCCTCACTCGTGGGTAAGTGTTGATATTGAAGTAGACAAAGATGATAACGTCTTTCTTATTGGTGCAATCAAAGTTGTGGACGGCGTAAAGCAAACGTATAAACCGTTTTATTCAATCGAGAGTTTTGTGGATTGGTTGGATAATGATCGCGTTTCTGTTATAGTCGCGTATAATGGGGATGGTTATGATTTCGTTTATATCGGGAACAAACTTAAACACCCCGAGCTTCAAAAAATATATAATAGAGTTTTAAAATTAGACGGTGCTTATCTTTATAGTAAGCTCAAACACGAACAGATTAGAAGTTTGAGATACGTTTGTCAGGCGGAAGAAGTCGGGGAAAAGCTCGATATTTCCATTGAAAATATGAATGCTCGCAATATCGAAGAGGTAAGGATTTACAATCAGCGGGATTGCGAATTACTTGCTGATTTGATGATAAAATTCGGGATGGTTGAGGTTTATCTTGGTATTGCTAATCTTACTGGGATAATTCCGAAGGTTTACAAACGGGACGGAACACCACGCTATATAACAGAAATACCAATTGTCGAGAATTATATCATTAAGAACAGGGATAAGTTCGGGGTTTATCTAATGGATTTCGGCGGGGTTGGTCAACCAGTAAAGATCGACGGTGGTTACGTTTTTACTAAAGGACACGGAGTTTTTGAGAATGTTGCGGTTGTGGACTATAGTTCGCTATATCCGACAGTAGTGATGCATAAGGAATATTCGGGAGCGAATAAAGTCATTTTTAATCTGTTTAAAACACTAATGCGGGATTTCTTCAATTATAAAAATGAGTTCCGAGCAAAGTTTAAGGAAACCAACGATAAACGCTATGAGCTTCTCGGCGATGTATATAAGATATTTGCTAACGGCAGTTACGGGGTGTTTCAAAATATCTATTTTCGTTATCACGATGCGGAGATCGCGCAGTTTATAACGTTAACTGCTCGTGAGCAAATCAGGAATATGGTTACTATTTTGGAAGAAAAGATGAGCGTTAATGTGATTTACGGGGATACTGATTCGTGTTTCTTCTTGGCGGATTCCAAAGAACAAGCACAGAAGGTCGTGGATGAGTTAAATCTTGTAATTCAACCATTCGAAGCGAAGTTGGAACATTTCTTCTTGAAGTTATTTATGAGAGGGTCTGACGACAAAGAAACGAAAAAGCGTTACGCTGGAATAGAAGATACTGGTAAAGTGGACATTAAGGGATTGGAGGTTGTTCGTTCGGATTGGAATCAGTTTGTTAAGGATAAGCAGAAGGAATTGATAGAGTTGATTCTGAAAGAACCTACGACTGGTTTATATGATAGAGTATTATACTTTATTATAGATGGTTATAACCAGTTGAGAGCACAAGCGGTTGATCCGATGATGCTCGTTTTGTCGAAAGGTATAAAATCTGATAAGGTTTATAAAAATAAGAATCTCCCGCATCTTCGGGCGTTAAATCAATTAGAAGATAATGGTTCTATTGTGCGGTTCGTTTCGTATTTGAAAACCATTGAGGACGTTCTCGTTGTTGAGAAATTTGAGGGGAAAGATGTTAAAAGTTTAATAGACTGGAAGTATTATACTATAAACTACCTGAATGCAATGTTAAGACTTCTCGATTCAATTGCGGTTGAAGGACAAGAAAAGTCTAAAGAAATCATTAAAAGGTTAGTTCCGAAGGAGGTAAAAAATGGTAAACGCGGAAGAAGCAAAAAAGTGGGTTAAAGAGAATTATCCGGACATTGAGGGAAACGACGACGAGTTTTACGTAAGGTTTTATAATGCGAGGGTTTTAGGTGTTTATACGCCACCATCCTATTCGCTTGGTCTCCCTTTTAGGAAAATCAGCGAGTTGGAGGAGAAGAAACCGGCGGTTATTCGAGCTATCCCCGTGTATTTAGAACCGAAAGTAAGCACCGTCTTTTTGTGTGGTGTATGTAATAAGAAGCGGTGTTTTATTCAGGAACATAAGAACGTGGAGAAAAAGCAGGTTAAATTGTTAAATGTCGAGGTCGTTGATTCTACTGGTAATATCAATGCGTCGATGTTCAATGCGACACCCGAAGTTCTCAACACGTTTAATGCGGTGTTAAGTGATGGGAAACCGCCTATGTCTTTCTTGTTTAAAGGATACGTCAATGTTTATAACGAACAGAAGTATTTTAATTTCACAGAAGTTATACCACTGAGTGGAGCGGAATCTCAAGAGTTCATCGATTTCGAATTGTTTATGGATAAGAATGCAGCGAGAGTTATTCCGATAGATGAAAGCAAATTAAAGAATTTCTTTAGTAATGCTTCCCCGAGGTTCAATGAACTTATTAAAAATGTAAGATTCACGAGGATGAATGGTGGTTTTCTATGGTGAACATTGATTTAGAGATTAAGGATTTGTATTTCAAAGCATTTGCTAAAAAAATGGCGGAAGATCAGAAAGACAGGAAAAAGGGGATTCACGTTTCTGCTTTGTCTTACGGTTGTTCGCGTAAATTGTTTTATGAGTTCAAAGACGATAAAGTCTGGAATGAAGAGGATTACTATAATAAATATAGTGAAGATCAAAAAGCAATGTATAAAATGAGCATTGGAACTGCTATGCACGTTATACCTTTAACAGTTGAACACGAAGTTCCACTTTCTGAGGTCGTAAAGCGCGGCAACAATGAATATCTCGTCACTGGAAGCATTGACGAAGTATTTACCGATTCGGAAGGTGGGAAATGGATAGTCGATAAGAAATACGTTGGTTATGTTCCTAAATACGAAATGCAAGCTCACCACAGACTTCAAGTTGGATTCTATGCTTCTCTTTATGCTGCGAATTATAAAATAGTTCCGAAAGGGATTATTCTTGCGTATTTTGATGTTCCATCGGTTTATAACAAAGATGAAGCTCCAGTAGCAACTTATTTTTGTGAAGAACTTACTCAAAATGACGTAAAACTATTTAAAGGTTTAAAGGATAAACTGGTTGAGGATGCAGTTGAAGGACTTGAATCTAATATTGAACCTATCAGAAGAACATCGTGGTATTGTAGATATTGTAATTACAAAGACACCTGTTTTAGTGGGTTAAGCAATGAAGAACAGAAAGCAATTATTGATAACAATAGAGGAGATATACCAGTTGCTGGTCAATAGTGGGACACAATATATGTCTTACCGTAAAATTCTTAATGTTTTCCGGAAGAAGGATTACGATTTCTGTGGATATACAGAGATCGCGATTTCTCATTTCATTTCCACATTTCTAACAGACAAGATGAGCAAACAGGAATTAGAGTTTTATTTGGACAGAGAAAAAGGAACTGTGTATAAAGTTGTAAGGAGAGAACAATGATAGTTGTAGATAGCAGAGAACCCGCAAGCATCGTTAAATCGTTAAAAGAAGATTTACCCGATTTTCAGTTCGATACGTTGGTTTATGGAGATTATCTTATTATCGGGGAAGATGTGAAATACGTTATTGAACGCAAATCTGTTTTGGATTTGTTTAATAGTATAACTGATGGTCGGCTTTGGGATCAGTTAAAAGGTATAGAGAAATATCAGGGATTTCATAAGATTCTGTTGATAGAAGGAAATATTGCTCAAGCGATGCACATTAATTCAAAAATCACTTTCCCTCGATGGGTCGGAGTTAAGACTACAGTCGTTAAAGCGTGGGGAGACGTTAGTATTATTCAAACTTCATCGCAATCTGAAACCGTCTTGTTTTTGAAATCTTTAGATAAGAAGGTAGAACAACCAGTAGAGAAGGTTGTCGTGAGTTCTTATAATATTAGTAAGAACGGGAGAACTCTTGATCAGGAAGCAGTCGATGTTTTGTCAGCATTCGGGAAAATAGGCGGGGAGAAAGCACATTCTCTTCTCAAGTATTTTCACACTCTTAATGGTGTTTTTAACGCTAAACCAACAAAAATCGAGGAACTCGTTGGTGCAGCAGTAAGCAAACATTTTATAGAGGTATTACATCACAAGTATGAGAAATGAAGATTTTAAACGTTTTTGAAGGCGTTGAAGGAGTTGGTAGATATTCCAATGAAAACGCAAGAATTGTCGTTTTTGGAGTAAAAGGAAACACTATAACCGCATCGGACTTGAAGGAGTTGGTTTTTACTGGCGATAGTGATTCTTTTGACAGAGTTCTATTAGTCGGGGATGATCCTTTTAGATACACACACGATTCAGAGTTCGTGAAGTTTGTTAAAGCAGTTAAGAAAGCGAAGAAGAAAATCGACGCTATTACCGACGGGTATTTTTCTATGGATTACGACGTTGTTTCTTTGTTTGATTATGTTTTGATAAATGTTCGGTTTATGAACGCGAATCCTTATTATTTGTATCCGTCTAATGTAATCAGAGAGTTGAAGAAACGTCTTGAGGGTCGTCTTTCGTTTGGTTTTATAATTCCTAAAGTTTGCGATGAATCTGCTATAATGATGTTTATAGAAGATAAGAAGATAAAAGATAACGATGTTTATCTTATGCCGAATGCAAGAGACGCAAAGAAACTTATGTATGCTTACGCAGATGTCAGGCGGGTTGAAAAAGAACTTTTGAAAATGAAACACGTTAATGTTTTATTGTCCGATAGGCACGATTTGGAGCGTGGTTATCAATTACTTCCATTCTTTAGAGGGATTTAATGGTTGTTAAGTTTTATGCGTCTAATATTGAATCAGAGAACGCAATAGTAGATCAAGCGTTTGAGAAGGGTTATCCGTCGTTTGGTGTTGAAGCATCTTATCTGTATGTTAAGGAACATCCGGATTTTGCTAAAAGGTTAAAGAAATGGCAGGTTAATCAGCACGTTAGAGTTTACATTGAAAGCGGGTTGAAGGTTACAAATGAATCTAACAACAAACGTAACGATAAAGTTAGGGAATCTATCGATTTGATGGGCGTGGATAATTTCGAGGTAGAATATACTAATTGGTTGGTAGAGAATAAAGATTTAGTCGAGTGTGCTTACGAGGTTTACGCAGACTGGATTTCGCAGCAGACCATAGAATCTTTCAGGGAAGATTACGTTAAGAAAGGGTTAGCGAATCGGATAATTCTAATATTTAATCCCGATATTCCGGTTCAAACTTACGCGGCTTATTTAGAACAGGGTATTAACTGGATTGCAATTCCTCCGATTGAAGAAAATTATGATACAGCAAATACTATAGAAAGTTTTAAAAAGATGGGGTTTAATGTTCATTTAATTTCTTTTGATAGATACGATAAGTTTAAAGATGTGTCACCGTTGGTGGAAAGTGTAAGCACAACGGCTTGGACTTACGGGTCTCGTGCAAACAAAATGTTTATACATAGTCAGGGATTGAAAGTTAGGGACGTTGCGGTTGATAGCGTGAATGCGATTCTTGGGAATGTTTTTTGGAACGTTTTTCCCGATTCTGTTCGGAACAAAGTAAAGGCGTTAAAAGGTAATCATTATATTAATGCGTGGAACATTTTTCAATTACAAGAGTATATAACAGAAAGTATCAATAGGTATATTCCTCAATATAAGCAATACATTGAGGAAGGGAATCCTTTACCAGATTTCGTGAAGGAAGGAAAGACGGATATAACGAGATCGGCATTGTTTCGACCTGTTGTCAATGGGATGAACTCTAAACGGCTTTCTGAAATTTCTTTAAGGTGTAATGATTGTATAATTCGTGATAAGTGTTACGCGTATCAAAAAGACGCAGTTTGTGCGTTTACAAAGATGTGGAAAGATATCGGGGTGGTTTCTACACGCAATACGGAGTTTATAATAAAGAAAATGGAAGATATAGTGTCAGACCAGTATTCTCGTCTTTTGAGAGCACAATTCTTTGAGGATGTTCAGGGTGGGAAACTTACAAAGAACGTCACGGATTTGCAGAACGATTTGATTCGTAATCTTGATATTATGTTTCGGTTGAAGTTTGGGACAGGTGGAGCTAACAAGTTCCAGATACTAAACATTGGTAATAATCAGACTGTGGTTGGTGGAGCGGATGAAGCACTTAACCAATTGAGAAGCGAACTTGGAGATCAGGTTGCTGATAAGATTAAGAAGCGTTTAGATAAAGGGGAGGTTCTCGATGGCGATAGAGATATCGGAAGCTGATTTCCTTACGTATTTGCGTTCTCCCTCGTTATTTACGTGGAAAGTTCTTGGAATTAAACCAGTTAGTTATCAGGTAGAATTGTTAGAGGATGATTCTCCGAGCATTATTTTCATTGGGGGACGACAGATCGGGAAATCTACAACTCTTGCAGCGAAAGCTCTTTGGAATGCTTTTGTTAAACCGCAGCAGGATATTCTGTTGGTTTCTAAAACTCAAAGACAGTCGCGGGTTATTTTTCAAATTATTTATAGGTATATTGTTTCTAATACCTTTCTTCAAAAACACACCGATAAATTGAATTTAACAGAGATTAGGTTCGATAATCAGAGTGTGATCAGATGTTTACCTGCTGGGAAAGCGGGTGAAACTATACGAGGATTTGCTGCTACGCATATTATTTACGACGAAGCCGCGTTTATCCCCGACGAGGTTTTTACAGCAGTATCTCCTTCTATGTCTGTGCGTGGTGTTCAGGTTATTTATTCGAGCACACCCAACGGAAAGCGTGGGTTCTTTTATAATATGTTTCTTGAGGAATCGCAGAAGAGCGGAAAAGCTCGCAAGACGAGTATTTATAGAGTGAAGTCTACGGAAAGTCCTATACCCGACAAAGAGCATTTAGAACAATTAAGACGTATAATGACGGTTGGTGCATTTCAGCAGGAATTTGAAACAGAGTTTCTTGATGAGGTCGGGATGTTCTTCTCTTATTCTCTTGTTTATGCAGCAGCGAGAGATTATGAGTATAAACTTCCTATACGGGTGGAGCACGACGAACGTTATTATTTGGGGATAGATGTTGCTTATTCTGGAAACGATGATACTGGGTTAGTTTTGGTTAAGGAATATGACGAAGATAAAAAGCGACAGGTCGTTTGGGCAGATACACGAAGTAAGTTAAAGATTGTGGATTTGGTCGGACAGGTTTCAGAGTTGGTAAGAACGACACCGATTCATAAGGTTTACGTCGATAAGACTGGGGTTGGTGCTGGGGTTTATGAATTATTGAGAGATTCAATAGGAAGTCTTGTAGTTGGTGTAGAATCAAACGAATCTAACCGCAACAAGATGTATGGTTCAGTCAAGTTGTATTTGGAACAGAAGCGGTTGTTTCTCTGTTTAGACGATAATAAAATGTTGCAGCAGTTTTCATCTTACGTTTCTAAATATGATGTTAATGGAAAACTACGGATTACAAAGGATGCGACGATGCACGACGATTTAACGGATGCTCTCGCATTAACGTTTATAGACGTATCCAACGGAGAATTTAGCGTGTTGGAGGAAGGTCTTTCCACGATGGATTCACAAGTTGGTTTAGATACGAGACCACACGTTTTACCGAGTTTAGATTACGCTATACTGGATGGGATTACAGGAGACGTGAGAAGAGTTGGGAGATAATTCAAGACAGGTTTATGGAACAGGGAAGAAAATAACTGATTGGAAGAACTATAGTCCGTTAAGGCATAAAGTCGTGCCGTTTCCCGAGGAATACGTTTGTCCGTTGTGCGAAAGCAAAGCGGATGTGGTTTTTCCTATCGCATTAGAACTTTGTGAGAAATGTAAAGATAAAGTTATAGAACGAACAGATATTTGGTGGAGGACTTCGAGAAAGAAGTTTGATCCGCAGGGTTTCTATTGTTTAAACTGTGGTAGACACGTTCCGGTGATTTATCTTTATAATACGCGTGTGTGTAATAGATGCACGATGAGGCTGGGAAAGAATCAGAAGAGATATTTGAATTTAACCAAATATGCTCGGAAGGTTGTATAATGGATAGGAAAGTTAAAAGTGCTTGGGGTTCTTCTACTTTATATAGACATAGAATGAATGGGTATAAGATTTTACTTACTCACAAAGAGTTGTTGGAGATAATTGAGAAAACTACTCATTGTATTTATTGCGGGTTAGAATTAGATTGGAAAGCTCCGAGGAAAGTTAATGTTTTTCCGAGTTTAGATAGAATTGATAACGAGAAAGTTTTGCGGAAAGATAATGTTCAGATTGTTTGTAGACGCTGCAACGTGACGAAGCGGGATAGAACTCACGCGGAGTTTTTGGAATATTGTAATTTGGTCGTGAATAATAACAAAGCAAATATAATAATTGGTGGGGAATGATGTTCTGTGGCAAGTTATTTAGCTCGAGGCAGAAAGCGTCGATCCGGTAGATTAGCAACCAGAGGAGGTTGGGAAAACCCAAGACCTGAAACTTATCCTATTCCATTTGCACCTTATATTCAGGCTGGCGGGGAAGTCGAAAAAGTTCCTATAATGTTGTTTTCAATTCGGTGGTTGTATGATATTACATACGCTTCTGATGTGTTGAGAACTATTATAAGAACGATAACTGGTGAGACTTTTAAGAATGGGTTGGATATAAAAGAGAAGTTTAAATCGCTTTGTCTTAAATGTAATCGGCAGTTTGAGGAAGATATAATGATCTGTCCTTACGATGGTTCGTTGACAAGACCTCCAGATTATTCAGAGTATATTAGATTAAAGCAGTTTATTGATAGCGGCGGGAATAAGTTTGGGGAGAAACCGCTCGAGGTTCTTAAAGAAGTTGATAACGATGTTAATATTACCGACAATGGTTATATCTTTCTGCGGAAGGATTATTACTACGATGAAAACGGTGCTATTGACGGTGCGGATATTGTAGAGATAATGCGTTTATCTCCGGAGAAGATGAGGATTGTTATGAGCGCTCACGGAGGTGCGAGAGGTGAAAATGGAGAGCGTTATTATTTCTGTCCTATTCATAGAAAGGAACTGATATCTATGCCGGATAACGATGAGAATGTTCCACGTTGTCAGATATGTAACGGGCAAACGTTAGAAGCGTGGTTCGGTGCGAGGGAAGAAGAACGACCAGTTTATTTCGGGAAGGACGAGGTTTATCACATTAAAAGGTGGAGTCACACGCAGGGGTATGGTGTTCCTCCGATGTATTCAATTTATCTTAAAGTTCTCGCGCTTCTTAAAATGGATAGGTTCGTTGTTAATGCGTATAGTTTGCAGAGATCACCACAGGGTTTACTTGTAATTAAAGGTAGAGTAGAAAACCTGAGGAAAGCGTGGATGGAGTTAATGCAGAAAGCGAGAGAGAATCCTTATATGATTTATCCTTTGGTGGTTGAGGGAGAGGAGAATACAAAGAGGATTGTAGAATATCAGGAGTTTTCGCTTAAACCCGTTGATTTTCTGTGGGTTGAATCTCGTAAGGAATACAGGGAGACGATTGGTGCGGTTTACGGAGTGCAGCCGATATTTGTTCAGGGTGCTCAGGGACAGGGATTATCTAACGAAGGTTTAATGATAACTGTTACTGCTCAGACGATAAACGAACAACAGAGAGTTTGGGAAATCTTTTTCGATTGGTTATCTAAATTGCTTGGTGCTTACGATTATCATATTATAATGAATAGGAACGAATTAGAGGATGAGTTGAAGCGTCTGGATATCGCTGATAGGAGGCTTGAACTTGCGAAGAATGTCGCAGCTCTTGGTTTTAATATCAGGATAAGGAAGGACAGCAACGGTATTCTCGACTTCGATTACGTGAGAGAGAACGAAGATGCGGTTCAGGAAGAACGAGACACTGCTCCGGATAAAGATGTTCCCCCTCCCAAAGCAGAAGGAACTAAATCAAAGAAGAAAGACGATTCATTAAGTTCCGTTCAGAACGACGAGGACAAAGTGAATAAACCCGGATTTGGTAATTAGTATGGTATTACGCCGGAAACGTGCTTGGAATCGGGAGTTCTACGGACAACCAAGAATGAACCTTTCTCGTAGAAGCGATTGGTTTCACAAAGAAATTGAAACACCTATTCCGAACGTTGGAGACGAACTTGCCGATGAGGTTTTAGAACAATTGCGGTTCAGTATTAAAAACGGGAAAAAGATAACGCAGGATGTAGTTATGAAAACGGTTCGTTATGTTTTAAAATATTTAAACAAGAATTTAATCGATGAGATTTCCCGAAAATCTACTGATGTTTTTTCTTCTTTACGCGATAAAATATTCGATGAATATGGAATTAAGATTGCACCTAATACGTTGAATAATGAGTTAGTTCGTGAGTTTTCTGGAAGGATATTATCACTTGCTCAAGATCATCTGAAAGAGTTTTCTGATAAGATTTTAGATGAGACGGTTGAACATCTGGACGACGAACATCCGGAAAAGGAAAACGAGTTGGAAGAATTTTTAAGTTCCGTTGTTGGTTCTGTTAATGAAGAAGCAGGGACTGTTACTCGAACACTCTTGGGTTCTCTGTATAACGAAGCGAATCGCAGGAGTTTGGACAGGATTAAGGATGCACTTGGAATGACCGAGGAAACCGCTCTTTACGAGTGGGTTAATCCGTTGGATTATAGAACAACTGACGCGTGCAGGAGAATCACCAAAAGAACGGAAGGGGGCGTGACTATGAAAAGTCTTATAGATATTGTTAAGGAAGAAAGCGAAAAAGAGTTTAAAGATTTTTGGAAATCCGATAATCCGCTTTATCCCCATTGGCAGTGTAGAAGCACGTTTAAGTTACTGAGCAAAGATTAATAGGTCGGTTGCATTAACATTTTATGATAGATTTTCGCGTTGGTAAGACCGTTGTTGATATTAAACTGAAAGACGTTCCCAAAGATTACGTGGAAAAGATCAAAGCGTTTTCTGAAATATGGGAGGAAGAAGGATTTATTGTTAAAGTTAAGGATAAATTCATCGTTATAATCCCAGCGGAACTCGAAGAAGAATTTGAAGATTCTTTTTATGTAAAAAGTTCTGACAATGATAGGAGTTATGCTTAATGGTTGATGTTTCTCTTTCTGATCAAATAAGTATATCCGATGAAATAGATATAATTCCAAATTTTTTATTCACAGAACAAGCGATAGGTAGTATTCTGTCGAATATAGCACCAGTGTATTATATAGAGCAGACCAAATCTATTCCGGTGAATTTGAATTTAACCACGTTTCTTGTTTATCAGCAGGGGGAGGAAATAGAGTGGATCGGGTATGGCGGACTACAGAACATTCGACACGCTTCGATTGAAGCAGACGTTCGTTCTTTAAACGGTCAGGTAACTCTTAATAATATTTCTTTGACGGCTAATGAATTTATACAGTTAGTAATAAATGAAATTCAAGATTATGGTTATGATAATTGGTTAGTTAATGACGATCGCATTCTATTCATAAAAGTTAAAAGTGGTAGAAATATGCAGGATAAGGAACGGGGGATAGAATATGTTGAGTTTGTTATATCAGTGGATGTTTTGTCGAACAATTTTGGGGTGAATTGATGTTAGGGTTTGAAAGTTTAACTTATACACAGTGGAAAGTTTATCTACGAGAGGGGAAAACTGTCGCTCTGGATTTGGCTTTTATTCTATTCTTGTTTTCATTAATGTTGCTTTTCTTGTCGAGATTAAGTCTTATTGGGTTCTTTCTTTCTCTAATTGCGGTTATAGCGACTTATGGTATGTTTACGGACTTTTATGCTCACCTGTTTTGGGATGGGTATAGTGCAGATATAACATTAAAAGAGTGGTTTCAGAAATTGAAGCGGTTAAGACAGCACGATGTTTCTGCGTTGGTTATAATTAATGTCGCGATCGCGTTTGTTAAACCTGTGTTTTTGGTGATTTATGTTCCTCTTTCGTTATTTATTTTGTATTATCTGATCAAGACGAGGTTCTATCACTAACCCATCTAAATCGCTCATAGTTAAACGATAATGATATCGGATGAATAATTATATGGCAAGATGTTTGATTGCAACAGTCGATTTATAAACGAGTCGATTATATAATTCGATAGGAATAATAATTGTGGAATGCAATCGAATAACTTTATTATCTTGACACCAATTCAAGATTATGGTTTCAAAGGTAAGCAAACTTCCATCTTTAGGTGTTGGTGTTTTAGGAGCAGTCGGAACTGGTATTCTTGCTGCTGGGGTATCCGCAGGATTTTCACTATTAGGTGTCGTTCTTGATGTGATCGGTGGAGCTCTAATCGGATCGAGTATTTTCGCAGTCGATTACAAAGGAAAGAACAAATATCTCGATGAATTTCAGGCTCTTGTTAATAAGGTCGACGCATTGAAAGTTCCTGCTGGCGTTAGTCAAGCGGTTGCAGATGCAGTTGTTCAAGATGTTTCAAAGGTGGTTAAATGAAGGATGTAGTTAGAACGCCAAAAGGCGTGTTGAATATTAAGTTGTTTGATGCTGATGGTAACGTTATAAAAGAAAGCGAAGAGCATAATCTTATAGTTAATAGTGGTATAGCGTTGATGGCTGGACTTCTTGATGGAAGTCAAACTGGTTACATCGATGCAATTGCAATTGGAACAGGAACTACAGCTCCTGCTACTACACAAACTGCATTGGTTACTGAGGTTATGAGAGTTGCTTCTACTAACAGTCTTACTACTACAAGCGTTACAGACGATACTGCTCAGTTCGTAAGCACATTTAGTTTTTCGGCTTCTTATGCTATAACTGAAGCGGGATTGTTCAACTCAACAACTGCATCATCCGGAACAATGTTGTCGAGGGTGGAGTTCTCTGCTTACAACGTCGTCAGCGGGAACTCAATGCAGATAACATACACGGTTCAGTTCTAAAGTTAAACTTTATAACTTAATCGTAATTTATTATTTATGTCAACTGGTTATTATATCGATGCAGATGCAAACGGGAATTTAGGATTTTTTTTAGCGTCGAATAATACCGAATTAATGTATATTAGTGATACTGGTAATTTGTGGGTATCAGGTCAGGTTGGTTTTGGTGATTCATTAGGTCTCACATCATCTGAAATAGGATTTTTCCCTTATTCAAGTGGAACGGTGTTAGGACAAGATATGTCGTTTTTAACTTTGTGGGGGACAGTAGATACTGTTGGAGTTTGGATGGGTGAAAATTATGGTAGTTTACAAATTGGTTTATTTAATCGCACATCCTCGACGTATGGTGCTTTATCTGGAAACAGTTGGATGATGAATTTAGGTATAAACGACAGCGGGGAAGTTTACACGTTTGTTCCAACAAATTATGCTATAGGTGTTGCTAATTCAGTAAATAGCGGTATTCGTAATATTCTTGATGATGGTTCGGGAAATATGAGTGTTGCTGGGGTATTAAATACTGGTGGAAGTGTTATAATAGCAGAAAATTCAACAGGTGCTTTTAGTGGTTATGATAACGGTGGGTACTTAAGATATTGGTTAGGTTATCAGGATGGTGGTAGTAATGATTTATATTTAAGAAATCCAGCATCTTCGAGTAATTTATATTTAGGTGCAACAGTTGGTATATATACGGGAAATACAAGCGTTCCGCCAACAACTCGTAATACTCTTGATGATGGTTCGGGAAATATGAGTGTAGCGGGTGGATTAAGTGTTAGTGATACAACTGTTTTAGGTCATTCAGGCGGAAATAACGGGGTTACAATTTATGCTTATAATCCTAATAATGTTTTGGGTAGATTTGGAACATTTAATTTGAAAGGTGAGGGTGGATTATTTATTTCATCGGCGGCGGATAATGGATTAGATTATGGTTTCTTTATGGTGGAGGATCAAAATGCTGGGCAGTTTGGATTTTATAATCTTGGGAGTACAACATATAATGGGTTGGGAGGAAGTGAATATACAATTTCTCTTTTAACTACACCGAATGGGCTTTTGCAAACTTTTGCTAATCAGAATACATCTTTGGGTAGTGCAATAAATTTAACAGCGAGAAATACTCTTGATGATGGTTCTGGTAATATGTCTATTGCTGGAACTGCTACAGGTGGTTTTGCACAATTTTTTAATTCTGGAACAATTCGAGTAAGTGTTCAGGCTTTATCCTATTCTATTACTCTTCCAGCAGGAACTTGGGCAGGTTTTATAACTGTTGGTATTTTCTTCGTACCTTCAAGCAGCACTTATTCATATCAAATTGGAGTCAATTTTTCTGGTTCGGCTTTTGTTAGTGGCACTGTATATGGTTCTTCTGCATTAACAAATATAGCAGGTGGTTCTGGTCAGAATTATCCATTAGATGATTTTCCACCAATTCCGTTGGAAATTGAATCCAGTGGTGGAACTATTACTTTTAATATTGTTGATCTTGACGGCACAGCCGGAATGACAAGTATTTTTGGTGGAAATACGGATAATGCATTTCAAGTTAACGTGTTTTTAGTTTCGACTTCGACTGCCAGTTAAGTATAATAATTTGGTTGATATTTCTTTCTTATGACGAGTGGGTATTATCTTAATACTGACGGAAGCGGTAATTTAGGTTTCTTTTTGCTTTCATCCGGCGCGGAATTGATGTATTTAAATAGTGCTGGAAATTTATCTGTTGATGGTGTTATTACAAGTGGAAACAAAATTACCTATACAAGCGGTTCTGGAACGTTCACTGTTCCGAGTGGGATTTCAATGTTAAAGGTCTACTTGATCGGAGCAGGAGGCGGAGGAGGTGGAGGAGCAGGAGCTTTTATTGGTTTAGAATTACCAGTTACTAGTGGTGATGGATTTTCTTATTCAGTTGGTGGTGGTGGTTCGGGTGGTTCAGGTGGATCACCGGCAAATTCT
>JAEHJW020005394.1_pt1 | contig 70168 bp, 88 predicted proteins | sample 9271431 | NCBI WGS metagenome assembly JAEHJW02 | reverse complement strand
GGTAAGATCGACGTGACGGGCGGTAACGCCTCCGGTGCCAACGTTACCGCGACCGGCAGCACGACGGCACGCACGCTGGCGGCGCGGGCGGCGGATGTGGTGAATGTGCTTGACTTCGGCGCAGACAAGACGGGGGCTACGGATAGCGCGGCGGCGTTTACGCTGGCGGTCAACTATGTGAACACGCTGGTCGCGTCCGGGACGCCCGCTGTGCTTTATGTTCCGATCGGCACATACTACCTCGACAGCGCCACATCGCTACCGATGCTGAAGGGAGGCGCCGAAGTTGTCGGGGCCGGGTCGGATCATTCAGTCATCACGCTGGGACCGGCATATTCTGGTGATCTGTTTGCGTGGTCGGAAAGTTGGGATGGCGCGGCTGGCGCGACCATCGCCGACTATGGCGCGTCGGTGGTCGGCCTGACGATTATAGGTAACTCGTCTGCGACCAATCAAAACGCAATCATGTTTTACGACCGGGACGATCACGTAAATATTAGAGACATTGTTGTCAATAACATGCCTGGATACGCGCTCTCGGCTGGAATAATGAAAAACGCGGCGCAAGCGTATTTGAGCGAAAGCGTAATTAGCAATTTTCGGGTGAACCAGTCCGGAACATCGGCAAAACCGGCCGTGCTGATCAGCGCGAATTGCTCAAGCTGCGCTGGAAGCGACGCGACGAATGAACTTGATATTGAGGATGTCAATATTTACGGGTCTTCCGCTGCAAGTTTTGTGATTTCGAACTACATCACAACGAACACCGTTCGACAAATCCGCATGGCTCGCGTGCGGGTCGAGGGGCTTTATCCGACCCCTGGAGCGGCCGACCTGATGGACATCGGCGATGGCACCGCGACGGGCGGCATCGCCACGCTCTCATGCATAGACTGCGAATTGCTCGGCCCGGCGGCAAACTATTATGCACTTAAATTCGAAGTTGGATCGGGCGGGGTGGCGCCGAAAGGCATTCGCTGGACGGGGTCCATCATTCAGGGCGACGGCACAGGCGGAGGTGTTGATGTCGCTGCCGGGCAGGCGCTGTATTTCGATTTTCACGCACTCAGCAGCGCCGGAACGGTTATCACTGTGGCGTCCAGTGCGACCGTGAGCGGCCCGATTTCGTTTCAAAACGTGCCGCAGGGTGTGACGTGGAATGTTGATCCTAGTGTCTATGCCTATGTTGTCACGAATGGAGTGATTTACGGAAACCCTGCGGCTGGATCAACAAACCAGACGGTATCTGCCCAAATGGCGGATGGCACGGTGAACTACGGCAACGCGCGCGGTATCGGCGCTACCGATTGGCAGACGATCCGGTTCGCGGCGAATCAGGTAGCGAGCGGGGCGGGGGCCACCATTGCTGGTGGAGAGGACAACATCGCCGCGAACGATGGCGCGACGGTTGGCGGCGGCAGCAACAACACAGCGGGGGGATATCGCGCGACGATTGCTGGCGGCTACGGCAATTACGGTTCCGGGTTTTACTCCGCGATCCCTGGCGGACTGGACGGCAACACGGGCGGCCTGTTCGGTAAAATGGCGTTTGCATCTGGCGATTTCGCGACAATAGGAGATTCGCAAACGGGCTGGCAGGTGCTTCGCGCGTCCACAAACAGCACGTCGGCGGTGCGGCTCACGGCGGACGGCGGAACTCCAGGCGCGGCAAATGTTCTGAACCTCCCGAACAATAGCGCGTGGATGCTCGACCTAGATTGTCTTTACCGCGATACAGTGAGCGGTGCTGCTGCAACGTGGTATGCAAAGGGCGCGCTGCTGTCGCAAGGCGCAAGCGCCGCGACAACGGCGCTCTCCAGTGTCACTTGGAGCGCTGGCGGAACATCGGGCACGCCGGGCGCGTCTGCGCCGTCGGCATCGGCTGACACAACGTACGGCGGGATCAATATTTCATTCACTGCCCCGAACACCGACACCAGCCATATTGTTTGCCGCGCGCGCACAGTGGAGGTGATGTGATGCGGAACGGTATCATGCGTCGTCGTGGCGCCGATCAGTGCCCCGCCGTCACCGAAGCCCTCGCCGAGCGTGACAAGGCGCTGGCGGAGGCACGGAAGGCTGTCACCAAAACCGATCTCGCCGCTGCCGTAGGAGTTGTCCATGCGGTCCCTCCGCTTGCCGCTCACTGTTCTGCTGGCCGCAGTATCTTTTGCTGCGCCTGGCTTCGCGCAATCACCGGCGGGGCTCACGCAGGGACAAGTTCCGACAGCCGCCGAGTGGAACAACTTGTTCGCGGGTAAGATCGACGTGACGGGCGGTAACGCCTCCGGTGCCAACGTTACCGCGACCGGCAGCACGACGGCACGCACGCTGGCGGCGCGGGCGGCGGATGTGGTGAATGTGCTGGATTACGGCGCCGACAAGACAGGCGCCACCAGCAGCACGTCCGCCGTGCAGTCGGCATTGAATGCCGGCGTGACGGCGCTCTACTTCCCGCCCGGCAGTTATCAGGTCTGCGGCGTCGTGGTGCCGTCCACGTCGCATCTGGTTATCTACGGCAACGGCGTCGCCAGTCAGCTTGTGCAACCGTCCGGGTGCAGCAGCCCGATTTTCAGCTGGTCGCAGACCGCGATTGTCTACACTGAGGGCTATATCCACGACGTGCTGCTTGATGGCACGCGCGGCGCGGCGGACCTGATCGACACACGCGGCGTCGGCGGCATCACGCTGGAGAACATCTACGTCAACAACGTCCCGACCGGCAAGGACGCTATTCTAATTGATGGCGCCGCGTCCACCTATGTGCATGATGACCGCATCCTGAACCTGCAGGTCTATTCAACCACGGCTGGGCATGCGGCGGTCCGGTTCGGGCCTTATTCGTCCGACGATGAATTGTCGAACCTGATCATGAACGGCAATTTTGACGTGGCATATGCCGTCTATATGGACAGCGGCGCCACCACCATGAAGATGTCCAATTCTCACCCCTACAACGTCACGACGAACATCGTCTATTCCGCAGGCGGTGCAAGCAACCTGCTATTCAGCAACAACACTTTTGACAACGCGCAGGGCGATCTTGTGGCGCTGACGGGCACCACTCTTTCGACGTTTACGCACAATCTGTTTGAGGCGATTCCGGCGTCCCGCAGCGGCGCCGCGCTTGCCAGCACGAATGCCGTGTCGTTTGTCAACAACCAGTTCTCGGCGTCGTCCGGCGCTGCGGCGGCAGTCACGGAGACGGGCACCGCCAACAACACGACCGTCACCGGCGGCAATGTCGGCGCGGTCGCCAACTACACGGCGCCGTTCGCCTTCGTGGGGTCGCAGTCGTATGCGACCGCAGTCGCGGGCTATAATCCGCTCGGCATCAAGACATCCTTCTCCGGTGCGACACAATCACCGCAGGCGCAGAACACGACGGAATATCTCGGTGTCAACGGCGCGCAAAGCGCAGCGGTTAATACCGTGTGGGTCGCGCCGCAGAATCTGGTGCTGACGACGGCGGTCATCACCGTGGACCAGACGCCCGCCGCAGGACAGACGTTCACCTTCACCGTCTATGACGGATCAACCGTGCTGGGGACGGCCACGATCAGCAACGGGTCATACTCAGCCACGCTCACGCTCAACAAATCCGTCGCCGCCGGTGATCAGATTTACATCGAGAGCGTGTTCTCGGCCACCTCCGGTTCGGCCAACGTGCGCTATTACTGCAACTTCACGGGTTGACAGGACAATCAGCATGAGCGCGTCCCTCTCCGCCACCGTCGCCGCCGCGCCGACGGCCACGCAGTCGGCCGCCAACATGCTCGCGCTGATGGCCGGCCTGTCCGGCGTCGTCACCGACTACAACGAAGGCTCGCAGGTCCGCACGCTGGCGGAGTCGCTTGCCTCCGTGGTCGAGGCGCAGGGCGTGTCCGCGCAGGCGTCCACCCTGCAGAGCATGGTCTACGGCGCGATGACCATGTTCGGCGTCACCGCCTCGTCCGGATCGGCCGCCTCCGGCACCGTCACATTCGCCACCTCGTTCCCGGTCTCCTCGGCGCCCGCCGCGCCGCAGGCCATCGCCATCCCGGCCGGCACGCTCGTCTCGACTTCGGGCGGCGTGATGTTCGCCACCACCGCGGCGACGACGCTGACCTCGGGGGCCACCGGCGTCAGCGTCGGCGTGCTGGCGACCGTCACCGGCGCGATCGGCAACGTGCCGGTCTCCGGCATCACCGGCACGCCGCTGTCCAATCTCGGCTACCCGCTCTACGTCGCCAACGGCGCCCCGACTTCGGGTGGCGCGGCGCCCGCGTCGCTGTCGCAGACGCTCGCCCTGTTCACCGCCAAGGCTGCGTCGCTCGGCCTCGCCTCGCCGGTCGCCATCGCCAACGCGGTGATCGGCGTACTTGCGTCGGGCAGCAGTGAGACGGTGCAGAAGGCGGCGGTCTACGAGTCCTGGCTCGCCGCCGGCACCGGCGCGGGATCGGGCACCGCCGGGTTCACGGTGTTCGTGGACAACGGCACCGGCACCGCCTCATCCGGGCTGCTCGCCGCCGTGCAGACCTACATCACCGGTTCGGCGGCGGGCGGCCAGAGCGGCTATCGCCCGGCCGGCGTGCCGTTCGCCGTCTCCGCCGTCACCCCGGTCTACGCCTCGGTCGGCGCCACCGGCGTGCTGACGCCGGGCTTTCTGACCGCGAACGCCGTCACCGGTGCCGCCAGCAGCATCGTGCAGTCCTATTTCACCGCGCTCGGCATCGGCGACGGGCAGGGCAGCAACGCGGCCCAGCAGGCGCAGATCGCCGCCGACGTGGCCAACGCGGGCCTCGGCGCGTGGCAGTCGCTGACGGTCGGCCTCTACAACGCCAGCGGCGCGGCAGTGACGCAGGTGAGCGGCGCGGCCGGCACGCGGGTGATCCTCTCCGGGGTCAGTTTCAACGTCACGGTCGGGTCGTAGCGCGGTGGATTTCGCATCAGTCCAGGCGATCCTGAACGACCTGCCGCCGACCTTCACGCGGCCAGGGGCACCGTACACGCAACTGGTCGATGCCGAGACCGGCGCGCTGGTGGCCTACACGCTCGGCGCCGACGGCATGGCCGCGCAGGCGGCCTCGTTCGCCAACGCGCAGGACGGCTGGCTCGACGTGTGGGGCCTGATCGCCGGCGTGCCGCGGCAGGACGGCGAGGCGAACGCGCCGTATGCGACGCGCATCGGCGAGACGCTGCTGGCCTGGGTCGGCACGCTGCCGGCGCTGCAGCAATGGCTCGACCTGTTCGCGCCCGGCGGCCAGGTCGCCGAGAACCTGACCGGCCTTGGCTACAGCGTCACCCTGCCCGGCAGTGTGACCGCCGCGCAGGCCGCCGCTTTTATCGCGACGCTGAACCGCGTCCGACCCGCTGGCGTGCCGTTCAGCCTCAATGGCGGCAACAACGGCCTGTTCCTCGGCACGGTGAATTTTCTCGGCGAAGGTCGCACGCAAGGCGCCTACCTTTCGACCAGCGCTTCGGCCGCGGCGCCCGACCTGTCGCCGATGACCAACAACGCGGCGCCGCTGCTGCCGACCCTCTACCTGACCGACCCGTCGCTGAACGTCTGAGGATTCGACGATGCAGACCCCGAATTTCGCCAACAACCAGTTCGTCGATCAGAACGCGCTCAACACCGCCTTCGGCGCGGTCAGCGGTTCGCTTGCCACGCTGGCGGCAGAGACCTTTGCCCTGCCGGGGTTGCTGCGCCCGGAATGGCTGTCGTTCAGCGCGAGCGGCATGGTGGTGACGGTGCAGGCGCCGCCGCCGGCCGGCGTCGTCACCGGCCCCGGCGTGGTGGCGCTGGCGCACGGCACCACGCCGGGAAGTGACACGCAGACCTATAGCGTCGATTTCACGTCGCTGGTGCCGGCGAGCGGGTCGGTGACGGCCTACCTGATCGCGACGGCCACGACGGTGCAACAGAACCCTGTCGGTGTGCCGGGACCACCGCCCGGCCATCCCAGTTACAACCCGAATTTCGTGCCGACGATCGGCTATGCGTCATTGACGGACACGCTGGCGCTGACCGCCTCGACCAGCGCGCCGAACAACAGCACGGCGTTCGAGGTAGCGCGCACCACGCTGACCGCCGGGCAATCGTTGCTGCCGGCCGGCAGCCTGGACACGTCGCACCAGATTCGCGCGGCGGGCTATGACGCGCGCCAACCGATCCTGTTCAATGGCAGTGCGGTGCTGCCGGTTACCGACACAACCGGCGCTTTTGTTGTCACCACGCCCGGCTACACGGCGACGTTGCCGAGCGCTGCGGCCTCGGTTGGGTTGTCGGTGCGCCTGGCCAACGCCTCGACCGGCGGTTGGACGATCGCCGCCGGCGGCAGCGACACGATCACCGGCGTGCTGGGTGACGCCGCGCTCACATCGACGGTCCTGGCGGCCGGCAGCGCCGCCGTCTTCTGGTCGGACGGCACGGCCTGGCGCTGCGTGGCAACCTCGATCACTGGCATCCTCGGCAACCTGCTGCTGGGTGAGCGCGCCATCAACGGCGACTACACGATCCAGCAGTCCGACAACAATACGCTGCTCGAGGCGGGCGGCACCGGCACGATCACCTTCCCGTCCGGGCTGCAGCAGGGCACGCGGGTCTGCGTCTTCACCAACGCTGGCACGACGACGTTCGCGGTATCCGGCGCGAGTTTCTACGGCAACGGCGTGTTCCAGAGCACGCCGATCAGCGCGGTCAACTCCTTCGCCTACTGGTTCTTCTTCGACGGGGCCAACTGGATCATCACCTCGGCGCCCTACGTCAACTCGCCCGCGTTCACCGGCACGCCGACCGCGCCGACCGCCGCGGCCGGCACCAACACGACGCAGATCGCCACGACGGCATTCGTTGCCAGCAGCATCGCGCCGCTGGCGCCGCTCGCCTCGCCCGCGTTTACCGGCACGCCGACCGCGCCGACACCTGCGGCCGGGACCAACAACACCGACATCGCCACCACCGCCTTCGTCGCTGCCAGTTACGCGCCGCTCGCGTCGCCCTCGTTCACAGGCACTGTGTCGGTCCCGACGCTCGACCTTGCCGGTCTGAGCGGGTTTGCAATGTACTCGTCGGGCGGCAAACCGACGCTGAGCTTCGCGGCCAACAACTATATCCAGGTGGCCGCCGGCGGTGGCAGCATGGCGTTCAGCGCCGGTTCGACCGCGATGGTGCTCAATTCGAGCGGGCAACTGGCGGTCGCGGCGGCCTCCGCCGATAACCAGGCAGTCAATCTCGGGCAATTCCCTGGCACCTTCGCCACCAACGGCTCGCTGGAATTGCCCGGCGGCTTCATCCTGCAATGGGGGCAGGCGACGGTCACGGCGCAGACGGCGCTGGATATCACCCTGCCGACGGCGTTCCCGAACGCGATCCTCGGCGGCGGCGCGACCTATGACGCGACTTCCTCGCCGCCCGGCTCCGGCCCGCTCGGGGTGCGCCTGCTGAGCACGACGCAGGTGCAACTCTACAGCGCCGCCGCGACCGGCAGCTACGTGGTTCACTGGATGGCCTGGGGATACTGAGATGCCGAAATACGCCTGTTTCGATTCCACCGCGCCGGCGCCGGCGCCGGTGCTCGGTTGGTACGACACCGACCGGGCGAAGTACGCGAAGATGCCGGCCGCTGCGGACCTGCTGGTGCTGACCTACGAGCAGTGGCTGAACCGCCTCGGCAACCCTTCGGGGTGGGCGGTGAGCAACGGCGCGCTGGTGGCGCGCACGCCGGTTGCGGCGACCGCGACGCTGGCGCAGCAGGCACAGGCCGCGCTGGCGGCGGGGGTGACGGTCACCAGCGCCAGCACGCCCGCGCTCGACGGCACGTATGCCTGCGATTCGTCGGCGCAGCACCGGATCGCCGCCGTGTCGCTGTTCATCACCGTCAACGGGCGCTTTCCTGGCGGCGGTGCGACGCTGGCGTGGCCGGACGCGGCGGGCGCGGCGCGGGTGTTTCCGACCACGGCGCTGTTCCAGGCATTCGCGACGGCGGTGGCGGACCACGTCGCGGCGCTGGACGCCGTGGTTCTCGGGACCGCGACGGTGCTGCCAGCGTCGTCGGTCGCGCTCGACTGACCGGCTTGACGAACCTTCCGGAGCCGGCATAAGGTCGCTCCCACGGAGAGGTGATCAAGCCATGACCACTTGTGAGTTGACGGGCTGCGATGTGTCGCAGCCCGAACAGACTTCCATTGCCGTCCGCCTGCCTAGCGCCGTCAGCACCGGCACCCTGATCGAACGCCGCGGCCCGCTGCTGGTCGCCTGGCGCGATCTGCGCTTCGGCGGCCTGCATCACAGCGACTGGTTCGACGCGGCGACCGGCTACCGCTGGATGGATTTCGACATCGACCCGGACACGCGGGAGAAAGTGCCGCCGAAGCACGGCGCGGTGATGCCGCGCCTGGAAGTGCCAGCGGCGTGACCCCGGCCGTGCTGCTGGTCGCGGCGCTGCCGCTGACCGACCTGCCGCCGGACCTGAAGGTCGCGGTGGAACCGCTCTACACCGATATCTGCACCGAACTCACCCTGCAGGTCGATCCCGGCCTGACTCGCAAGCAGATCGACGCGCTGCTGCCGGCGATGCGGGCCGAGTTCGAGCAGTTCACCCGCGACGCGCAAGCCTGCGCCGACGACGAGGGGGTGACCCGGTGAACCTGCGCGCGGTGCCGACCCTGCTGCCGGGTGTGCTGGTGATCGAGTCGGAGGTCTACGCTGACGCGCGGGGCTGTTTCCTGGAGCACTACCGCAACGCGCAACTGGCCGATCTCGGCCTGCCGGCGCCGGTGCAGTGCGACGTGACGGTCTCGCAGCGGAACGTGCTGCGCGGCCTGCACTATCAGGTGCGCGAGCCGCAGGGCAAGTTGCTGCGCGTGCTGCACGGCGCCGCCTTCGTCGCCGCGGTCGATATGCGCGAGCGGTCGCCGACCGCCGGCAAGGCGGCGTGGCTGACCCTGGACCATCCCGGCCGGGCGCTGTGGGTGCCACCGGGCTTCGCCAGCGGGTCGCTGGCGCTGGCCGACGAGATGGTGCTGGCGACGGGGTGCTCGACGCATCACCGCACCGGCAGCGACCGGGTGGTGTTCTTCGACGACCCGGATTTCGGCATCCCGTGGCCGGTCGAACTCGACGCGGCGGTCCTGTCCGATGTGGACGCGCACGCGCCGCTGCTGACGGCGGCGGCGTTCGTGCCGGGGCTGTGATGCGGTTTGCCGAACGCCAGAAACTCAGTTGGCGGCCTACGGCGCAGGCGCTGCCGCGATTGTTCTGGCGCGGAGCGCCGCTGCGTGAGGTCGTGTTGTTGCGCGCCTTGTTTGCGCGGCGCCGGGCGCATCAGTTGCGCCAGCACCGCTGCCGGCCGCAAGCCGATGAGTGGCACACGATCCCGGTGGACCTCGGTCTCCCGCTCGCGAGAAAACAGATCAAGCGTCACAATTCTGTGTTGACGATCTTCGTCCGCTAGAGTAACAAGCCTTTACCTTGCAGCCACAAGGTAAGCGCGATGATAGTATCTCGGAGCTTCATCGGCCCCGGCGATGCGTCATTGCATCCCCTGTGTTCGCGCCGGGCGTGGCTGGCCGGGCGCCGATGGAGGCTATATTGGCGGCCAAAGAAAAATCGACAGAAATTTCTGTTCTCGAAATCTCGCAGGGCGAGGTTTCATTTGCGATCGTCGGCAGCACGCCGCTCGTGTTCAACCGCATGTCCGAAAAGGCGAAGGAGATGCTGCTTTTGCCGCGAGGCCGGTTGACGGACGCGGACAAGGCGGCGCGACTGAAGCACAATCCGGTCGAGGAGTACCGCGCCAGCGTCTACCGCAACACGGGTGACGCGCCGACAACGCGGCTCAAGTTTCCCGCAGCCGGTTTCAAGCGCACCATGCAGACAGCGGCGCTCGACCTGCCAGGCACGAAGAAGACCGAGGTTGGTCGCCTGGCCTGGGCGGTTGGCGAATACGTGGACATCTACGGCGTGCCGGAACTGAAGATGGACGTGGTGCGCTCCGCCGACATCAACCGCACCCCGGACATTCGCACGCGGGCGATCCTGCGCGATTGGGCCTGCACGATCACGATCCGGTTCGTGCAACCGAAACTGAACGCGCGCGGCATCGCCAATCTGCTCGCGGCCGGCGGTGTCATCGCCGGTATCGGTGATGGGCGGCAGGAAAAGGGCGCGCTGAACTTCGGCCAGTTCCGGCTCGTGGACCTCGACGACGGTGATTTCCTGCGAATCACGGCGGAAGGTGGCCGGGCGGCGCAGGATGCGGCGCTCGACCAGTATCACTGCTACGACGAGGAAACCGAGAACCTGCTCGACTGGTACTCGGCGGAAGTGATTCGACGTGGCCGTGACAAGGACAGCGGTTCGCGACGCGGGAAGGATGAACCGGCGTGAACGCCGCCGTTCGCGAGGCGCTGCTGACCCTCGCTGACCGGCACGGGGGTCATCTGACCCCCGAACTGGTGGTCGAGGCGGCGCGGCCAAAGGATTCGCCGCTGCATCCCTACATCACCTGGGACGCCCGTACCGCCGCTGAAAAGCAGCGGCTCTACGAAGCGCGCCGGTTGATCCGCTCAGTGCGCGTCGAGATCGTCACCACGCCGCTGCTGGTGAAGGCGCCTATGTTCGTGCGCGACCCGTCCGTGGATCATCAGCGGCAAGGCTATGTCAGCACCGGTCGCCTCCGCACGGAGGCGGATCAGGCACGCGACGTGCTGGTAGCCGAGTTTACCCGCGTGCTCGGTGCCTTGCGCCGGGCGAAGGCCGTCGCGGCGGTGCTCGGTATGGACGACGCCGTGATGGAGATCGAGCAGCGTGTCAACGCGGTGCTCGGGCGTGCGCAGCAGGAAGAACCGCAGCGTGCGGTGGCTTGAGGCGACGCTGACTGACACGGCCGACGCGACATGGCGCGGCTGGGTGGGGCCTGACTCGGCCGGATACGGCGAGGCCGACAGGGTACGGCTGGGTGTGACGAGGCACGAGTCGGCGCGGCGGGGTGAGGCCGACAGGGTACGGCGCGACAGGACGGGGGCCGGCGGCGCGGGGTAGGGCCGTCGTGGCGGACTGAGGCTTAACGTGGCGAGGTGTGGCGAGTTACGGCGGGGCCGACGAGGCCTGGCCAAGCGACACGTGGTTCGGTTGGGTGTGGCGTGGCCAGGCGCGCTGCGGCCGTCTTGGCAAGACTAGGCGTGGCCAGGCGCGCTGCGGCCTTGGCAAGACTAGGCTAGGATTGACCAGGCGCGGATTGACACGGTGAACCGAACGGAGACGCTGGGTTGCCCCGCGCAGCCCGGCGTCATTTTTTCTGCGGCGTCTGCGGCAAAAACCGCACGGCAGTCAGCCTACAAACGAAAAACCGCAGTCATCAACGGCCTGAGCGCGCCGCACGGGGTAAAGCAGTGGACCGCCGCGGACGCGGACATACTGCTGGAGCGGGTTCGAGCCGGGCGCAGGGTGAAGGACGTGCTGCGGGACCCTGACATGCCCGGCGCGACGTGGCTGCATGATTTCATGCGTGAAAAGCCCGACTACCGTCAACGCTTGCTGGACGCCGTTGACACATTACCGTTCAGCGTTCAGGCGCGCAACCACATGGGCATGGGGCCGCGGTTCACTGCGGCAGTTACCGATCTACGCCTGCGGGGGTTGAGCGACAAAAGCATAGCAGCGCGCCTCGGTGTGACGGCGATGACTGTTCACAAGCACCGGAAAAAGCACAGCATCGCGTGACGCTTACTTCGTCTGCGGGCTGACATACGCCTGCGCGATCTGCCCCAGGAACGCCATGATCTGCTCCGGCGCCCCGAACAACTGCGCGGTCGGGCCTAGCCCGGCCGGCACGCCGGAGACATACGACCCGTTCAGGCGCTGCGCGTTGCCGACATGCACGTTGCGGAGCATGCCGCTCGCGCCGCTGTCCTGATAGACCGAACGGGGCAGCCCGCGCGACAGGCCGAGCGCCGTCACCGACCCTTCCGGCCGACCGCCGAACACGAAGCGGTGGCTGACGGAATCGATGTAGAACTCCCACTCCGTGTTGTCGTCCTTGAATGGTTGGTAGTGGAACCGATCGCCGGGCAGGATGTCCGGGCGCAGCGGCAGCACCACCTGCGCCGACGCCATCAACGGCTGCGGCTCCCACCACGACATCAGATGCGCGGTCAGCGTCGCCGTGGTGGCCTTGATATCGACCGCTGGGTTCTGCGCGGCCTTGCCGTCCGGCGACAGGTCCACCAGCCAGTAGAACGTGCCGATCTCCGGTTTGAACCCGTAGCGATGCACCGAAGCGACATCGACCCCGCCGCAATAGAAGAACATGTAGGGGCCGAACGCGGTGTTGGTGTCACCCCAGCGCGGCAGCAGGTTGGTCGGGTTCAGCATGTAGAAATTGCGCGCGCCCGCCGACGAGAAAGAGATGCTGGACTGGATGAACCCGCCCGGATGCGGACTGTGCGTGTCCAGTTCATTCCAGCGCGTCGCGTCAATGCCCGCGAGCGCGACCTGCTGGCTGGCCCCGCCGGTCGAAGTCAGCAGCGGCGCCGGGTTGACTCGCGCCACCACGACCGGCGACACTGGTTGCGCCCCCGGCAGCGACTGCATGGTGAAGGAAAAGCCGCCGGACACCGCCGCGTTCGAGAAATAGGCGCTCTTTGGTGCCGTGGTGACGAAGAACTCGTACCAGGGAAACGGGAAGATGCCGGCGAACTTGGCGGCCCAGGTGCCCTCCGCCGCCCAGAAGTTGTCACCCGCCGGGATGTAGACATGCGGGTAACTCTCGAACGACTGCGCCAGCGCGTCGCGCAGCAGCACCTGCCGCCCCTGGTAAGGGACGAACGTGTTCGCCATCAGGCTCTGCGGCCCGACCATCATGGTGTTGAGCCACGCACTGCCGACCTGCGCCGGGCCGCCGTTCTCGGGGTTGTTGCCACCGATCAGGCCCTGGCCGAGACTGACCGGCAGCGCGTTCGGCAGGTCGCCGAGATACGCGGCCTCCGCCGTACCGGCGACGAGGCCGGAAAACGCCTGCAGAAAATAATTGAAAGATGTGAAGAACCAGGTGAAGTCCTGGCCGCGGATCACCTGTGTGCGCTGCGCCTGCGACCCGCGCTCGGCGGTCAGCCATTGCTGCGATTCGGTGACTGAGGTGACGATGCCGGCCATGACGATCGCGGGTGCCGCGCCGCGCTGCATGCCGATCAGCACGAACGAGTTCGGGGTGACGATCTCGCTCCAGGTCGGCACCGATTCCGCGCCGTTCGGGCCGCCCGGCGCCAGGTCGATCTCGAACGTGCCGGGCGTGATGCCGCGCACGCTCTTGTCGGTGGCGAGTGAGAGGATCTGGCCGCCGGTCAGCACATATTTGCCGCCCTCGTACGGATAGACCTCGACGACGCAGGTCGGCGCCGCGAAGGTCGCGATGGCCGGTGGCGCGAGCGAGGTCGCGGTGACGACGACTTCGGGGAGGCTGGCTTGTCCGGACATCACATACCGCCCGCAGCGTACGGGCTACTCATCGCCTGCCCCGCCAGCGATCGGCTGACGCGCCGGAGATGCTCCGCAAAACTGTCCAGGGCGCTATTTACGCTAGCGACGTGTTTTCCGATTTCCTCGTAGTCCAATCTGCCCGCCGAAATATCGTTGTTCTCCGGCGCCGCCTTGTTCTGATTTTCCTTCAGGATCGGCGCCATGCCGGCTTCTTCCTCGCCCTCCAGACCGAGCCGCATCAAGTTGCTGAACTTGTTCCGGCTTCCCGGCGACAGCGGCGCGTTGCTGCGGGCGCCCTTGTTGTAGAGCCGGTACGCCTCGACCGCGTTGCCGCCGGCCTGCCGCAGATTGCCGAGATAGTGCGCGGCGCCGCCTTCGATGCTCTCCTGCTCGGTGCGCGGCGTGCCGTCCAGCCAGTGCATGACGTTGGCCGGGTTCTTCATGCCCTTCGTGTCGGTGCCGCCGGAGGATTCCATCCCCAGCACGGCGCCGAGCAGAACCGGGTTCATGCCCTGCCGCTTGGCCGCCGCCAGCATGCCGGGGATCAGGTCGGGCCGCACGCCCTGCGCGCGCAGCCCGGCGGCGTAGGCAGCCTCCTGACCCGCCACGTAGGGTGACGCACCGGCGATGCCAGCGCCGTTCTGGTAATTCAGCAGTGGCAGCGCCGAGTGCTGCAAGGCAAGCCCGGCCGCCGCCGCCGGGCGCGCGAGTTCCGGTTGACCGTTGATGATCGCCTGGCTGAACGGACTTCCTTCAACGATCGCGTACTGCGCGGTCTGGTTGCCGTTGATCAGGTCAGCCGTGTATTTGGCCGCCAGCGTCGTGTTGCCTGCCTGCACCGACTTCGTCAGCACGTCGATCAGCGCGCCACCGCCGGGGTTGTCGCGCAGGAACGTGGCGTACGACCCGGCGCCCATCGTGCGCTCCATGAACGCCTTGACGCCGCCTCGGGTGCGGAAATGCCGCATCGCGAACTGACCGTAGATCATGGTGTGCAGCGGGTCGGACCCGACCGAGGCGTTGGCCGACTGCAACCCGGCCGCGACGCTCATACCCATTTCGCCGCTGCGCGCGGAGGGTGAGTTGCCGAAATGGAACAGGAAATCGGCGAGGCCCTGCGTGTTGATCACGCCGGCGCCGTTGCGCGACATCATGGCGACGCCGGCGTCGATCGAGCGCAGCACGTCGGCCTTGTTCATGCCGCGGGCGGTGGCGTTGGCGAAGATGTCGGACAGCGCGCCGGCGTGCTGGGTGATGGCGTCGCCGTTGGCGCCGACCAGCCCGAGGCTGCCCATCAGGCGCATATGCGCCGAGGTGTCCACGCCGCCCATGAACGGCAGATACTCCATGCCGGTGAGCGCCTTGCCCACGCCGGCCATGTTCCCCCCGGTCGGCGACACGCCGAACCCCTGGATCAGTTTCAGCGCGCCGAGCGAGGAGTAGCCGGCGTTGGCCGCCCATTCGGCCGGGCTGAGACCGGGCTTCAGCGTGTCGTAGAGGCCAGCGCCGCCGAAGCCACCGGAGCGCGCGGCGGCGAACACGCCGCGCCGGAAATCGATGTAGGGCATCGACGCGCCGACCGCGCTGCTCTCCAGGCCGAGCAGGGTCTGCGGCGCGGTGACGACCTCCTTGATGACCTCGCCGGCGATGTAGGCGCCGACGCCGACGCCCAGCATCCGGCCGAGGCCGCCCGCCGCGCGGGGGAACCCGAAGCCGCCGAGCAGCGGGACCGGGCCGTGGCCGCCGCCTCCACCACCTGCTCCGCCGCCTCCACCACCTGCTCCGCCGGCCCCCGCCGCCGGTGACATAGGCACCGGCAGCATGCGGTTCTCGTCCCAGGCCCGTTGGTACTGACCGGGATAGCCGAATACCTGCACGCCGGCGTTCGCGGCGTGCGCCGCGTCGTATTGCCCCGGTCGCCCGAACACCCGACGGTGTTTCTGGTCCCGTTCGCGGTTTTCTGCCTCTGCGTTCTGCCGGTCCAGCGAAATCGTTCGTTGACGCTCGGTGGCCTCCCGCTCAATCGTGGTCCGCCGGATACGTTCGACGTGCATCCGTCCCGCGAGTTCGTCGCTCAGCAGGTTGGTTTCAACACGGATGTAGCGGCTGTTCGACTCGCGCTGCTGATTGAAAAAATCGTCCTGCAACCTGCGAACGGTGTGGAACCCGCGGATACTGTCGGCGAGTTGCGCCCGCATCTGCCTGTCGGCTGCATAGCGGTCGCGGTTCTCGTAATTCGCTTCGCTGTACGCTTGCTGGAACCGCAGGTCGCGATCTCGGTTCTCGTAACCCGCCTCGCGGTAGGTCTTGTTGTACGCGAGATCGACGTTGCGGTTTTCGTAATTGGCTTGCTGGTAAACCTTCGCCGCGGCCGGTGGAATCGCGCGCCCGGAGATGGTGATCTTAGGCATCCTTCCGGCCCTCCGGCGCCCGCGTGCGAATCCCCGGTTTCAGGCCGCCCTGACCGCCGCGCCGCGCCCGCCACCGCGCCACCGCGTCGAAGGCGATCCCCGACAGCGACTGCGCCAGCGACCGCCCGGTCAGCGCCGAGGCCCAGGCCGCGCGCACGGCGGCGTTGTGCGACCCGTCGCTCGCCACGCCCTCGCGCTCGAAACGGAACTCGCGCGGGTTGTCCAGCGCCTCCATCTCCAGCACGAAATCCAGTTCGGCCGGGTTGTAGTCGATCAGCGCCTTGCCGAACGGATTCTTGTGGCCCTGGATCTTAGCTGCCTGCCACAGTTTCCGCGCCAGCAGCGTTGTCGTCGGCAGCCCGGTCTTAGCAAGGGACGCGTACGCTTCGTAAAAGGCATCACCGACTTTGCAAACCGTAGACGCTTTTCCAGTGGCGAACGCGGCGAAATCTACGGCGCCCGTCGTAGTGAAAGGCCATGTAACGTCGCTGTCTACAAGATACAACTCCAATATAGCGCAGCATCTTGCAAAATACAAAGCGCGGCCGTCTAGCGCGTTAACATCAACTGGCGTGCCGCCAATCGCGCGACGAATTACGCTTTTAACGCGGGTGTCTACTTCCGAGTCAAATCGGATTGAAGGAATACGGAACGCGTACGTGGCGCCATCGACGTACACCTCTAGTTGGTCGCGGAGGATATCCACCGTACACCCACCGTTGACGCACCCAAGTGTGTGGTGCAATATGATCGCATGAAAAACAAACCACTCCCGGATGTCAACTACTTGCACCTTTGTTTTGCTTACGATGCACAGTCCGGGAACCTGGTGTGGCGTAGCCGCCCTCTCCGTCACTTTGCGTCGAAAAAAGTCGGACTCGGCTGGAACACCAAATATGCAGATCGCATTGCCGGGCACGTTGACCACAGCACAGGGTACAAAAAAGTCATATTGAACGGTGTTAAATACAGCCAGTCGCGTATTATATTTAAAATGCAGCGCGGTTACGATCCAGATTACGTAGACCATCGCAATACTAACCGGAGAGACAATACACCCGCAAATATACGTAATTGCACCAAAGCGCAAAATAACTACAACCGCCGCGCCAGTTCGCTTAGCAACACCGGGGTAAAAGGGTGCCACTGGAACAAAAAAGCCGGCAAATTCAAGGCAGAAATAACCAAAGACGGCAGCAAACACTACCTGGGTTTGTTTGACGCCATAGAGGACGCAAAAGCGGCTTATTACGCCGCCGCTCAGCGCCTCTTTGGAGAATTTGCTCCGCTGCCGCGCAGTGTTACTAACTGACAGGACTATCTTCCGCAGCCTCGCCGCGAAATCGCTCGAAGGCGTCGCGGAAGGCGCCTCCGACCTCCCACACCAGCGCGCTCGCCTTGAGCGGGAACTTCTCGTGATCGACGACCGGTTTGCCGCCGGCGCCGGCCGACCAGCACCACGCCGGCCCGGCCTTGAGGTAGAGTTCCAGCAGCGCGCAGTTGAAGGCGAAGGCGGCGGCCATGCCGTCCAGCGCGTCGAGGTTGCCGCGGCCCTCCGGGTCGGCCTTGCGGCGGATCGCCGCCGCGCGGTAGCCGACCTCGATGTCGAACTTGATCGACGGGACGCGGAAGACGTAGTCCTCACCGCGGACGTTGACGGTGATCTCGTCCTGCAGGACATCGCCGGAACCGGACATGCGCTAGTCTTTCGTGTTGCTACGGGGAGATGCCGAGCGTGTTGGCGACCGTGCTGACCGCCGACGAGGCCACCGCCAGCGCGTTCTCGCCGGTGTCCATGATCGAGTTGCCGCTCGGGTCGAGCACGTCCATCGCCAGGAACGAGTAGCTGTCCCGCACGATCGCGTTGGCCGGCACGTTCTGGCTGAAGTTCGAGCACTTGCAGCCGACATAGGCGAACAGCGTCTGCTGCGCGTTCAGCCCGTCGAGCAGGTAGATGTCGAACTGGTTGCCGGCGAGCAGGTAGTTCAGGTTCTGGCCGCCGGCGAGCATCTTCAGCCCGTTCTCGGTCAGCGCGAAACTGTCCAGCGTGATGCTTGGCGACATGCGCAGTTGCTGGACTTCCTGCGGCTTGCTGGAGCCGATGCCGTAAAGCTGCTCGGCGCCCATCGGCAGCGCGAGGCCGACCGTCTGCGCGAAGGCGACGGTGGTGTCGCCGATCGCCACCGCGACGGTGTTGCCCGACCGGGCCTGGGAAGCGGTCGCCTGTGCGGAGAAACCGGGCATGTGCTGTGTCCTCCGCTCAGGCGTTCGCGACCGACGCGGCGGTCAGCGTGATCGACAGCGCCTGGATCGGTACGTAGACGGGGATGTAGCGATTCTGCGAAACCAGCGTGGCGTTGAAGGAAATCGCCGCCACCTGCGTCGTGCCGTTGAACACGAGTTTCAGCGACGCACGGTCCCACGACGCCAGCACGCCGTTCGAGGCGCCCCCGGTGAAGACCAGCGCGTTCAGCGTGCGGATCACCGTCTGCAGGATCAGCGCCTCAGTCGGCGGCGAGGCGATCGTGCCGACCCATCGCTGCAGCGCGGAGACCACCGAGTAGGCGAGCCACCAGCGGCAGGCGACCTGCTGGCTGGAGGTGTTCTCGACGTTGTTGTCCACCTGCCAGGTGGTGACATCGGACAGGATGGTCGGCACGCCGCCGTTGGTGCCGGTGCGCGGCGGCTGCCAGATCGCCATCACGCCGGCGTTCTGCAGCGCGCTCAGTTGCGACTGGGTCAGCGCCACCTCGACGCCGTTGGCGTTCAGCGGCTTGTTGGTCAGCGGCAGCGCGATCTGGTTGCCGCACGCCATGCCGGCCGCTGCCGCTGCGGCGTACAGGCCCGAGTAGAGCGTGTTCAGGCCGGTCGCGGTGTCGGTGCGCCAGATGCCCGGATAGAGGTAGCAGGTCTCCAGGCTGTCCAGCGCCTCGGCGTTGGTCTGCGTGGTGGCGACGGAATCGCCGAGCGCGGAGCCGGTGAAGCCGCGGCGCCACATGCCGTAGGGCGGCGAGGAGGCGGTCGCGCAGTGCTGCGCCAGCAGCGCCGGCACGCCGGCCGCGTTGCTGTCGAGGAACACGGCCCAGCCCGGCGTGTTCAGCGCCACGTTCAGCGCGTTCGCATAGTCGCTGTTGATCGGCGGCACGCCGCGGGCGCCGGTGAACGGCGTGGACGGGATCGCGACCGGGAAATAGGTCGCGCTGTTCACCGCCCCGCTCGCCAGCGCGCCGGAGGCGAGCGACGAGGCGAACTGGTTGACCCAGAACGGGATGTCCTGCGCCGAGACGATGTCGGCATAGGTGTAGGTGGTGCCGGAGGCGGCGGCGAGGGCGCCGGACACGCTGCTCAGCAGGCTGGTCGGCAACTGGCCGCCGGTGCCGGACAGCGACTGCGCCACGTAATAGGAGGTGCCGTTGATCGCCGCGACGAGTTGCGCGACGGTGGTGTAGCCGCCGGAGCCGATCGCGAACGACACGCTCTGCCCGGAGACCGGCGAGGACAGCGCGAACACGCCGGAGGCGGCGCCGGTGGCCGGCGCGCAGTTGTAGGTGACGCCTGTCGCCGCGCCGGTGTAGGCGACGAGGAACGGCACGCCGAGATTGTCGCCGGCGAAGGTCTGGTTGGCGTAGCCGTCGTACAACGTCAGTTTCACGCCGGCGGACGAGCCGGCCGCGACCGCCGCCTGCAACAGATTGCTCGGCGGCCCGTAATTGGTCGAGGTCAGCGTCACCGCGGCGGCGCCGGACGCATTGGTCAGCGTCAGCGCCGACTGCGTGTTCTCGGAGGCGTCGATGAAGGTGATGTACTGCGCGCCGTTCAGCGACGGCGACGGCTGCGTCAGGAACGGCACGAACGCCGCCGCCGGGCCGCCGCGCAGCGCGTTCAGCAGGTCCTGTGGGTTGGTGAACGTCACCGGCGTCTGCGGCTTCGGCCCGTAGCCGTAGCCGATGAACACCAGCGGCGGCGTCACCGGCGGCGTGTTCGGCGCGGCGGCGCTGACGTTGTCCTGGTAGTAGGCGCCCGGCAGGCTGATGTAATAGCCGCCGACATTGGTGCCCTGCTGCGGCATCTCGCGCTACCTCTAGATACGGTGCGCGGGTTCGCGCCGCGCCGCGTCGATCAGCGCGCGCCACTCCGCCGTCGTGTGCTTCTCCATGCCGTGCCGGATACGCAACAGCTTGGTGTACACCTCGTCGGACGTGCCCTTGAGGCTCGCCGCGAACGCGGCCAGCGGGATGGGATGCTCAACGACGGTTTCGCTCATCGGGCCGGGCCGCTCTCATGCATGCGGCCGGCACGTTACGGGGCGGTTTCGTCCGCCCCGATGCGGAACTCAGGCGACGCCGGCGCCGGAATACGGCGTGAGCGTGACGCCAGTGGTGTCCGGCGCGACCGTCGGCGCGACCGCGAAGGACTGGATCACGCCGTAGCCGGTCAGCAGGGCAACGCTCATCGGCCCGCTCACCGTCATCAGCACGTCGGCGAAGTAGAAGCCGGGCGAGCGGCCTTCCCATTCGTTCACGTCGGTGCCGGACGCGGCCTGGAAATCGTGCCGGTTGTCGAGGCCGATATTGGCGAACACGGTCGATTTCAGCGACTGGAAGATCGCCAGCAGCGAATCGCGGTAGAAGTCGCGCTCGGCGGCGCTGCGCGACAGCACCGTCACCCGCCAGACACGTTTCGCGTAGGTGACGATCTCCCAGGTGTTGCCAGCGTCGGGTTGCGGCATGTCCTGGCCGATCGGCACCTCGTCCTGCTGGATCAGGTCAAGGTTGACGACGACGAACGGCAGCGCCTGCCAGCCGCCGACCGGCATCTGCGTCGTCACCTGCACCGGTTGCACGCCGACCGGCAAGGTCAGGTTGCTGATCCCGGCCTGCACGAGCCGGATGAACAATTGCGTCAGCCCGTCCACCGAGGGCTGCAGCGACGGGGCCGGCGTCAGCGGGCCGACCTGCACCGCGCCGCCCGAATCCGTCACCTTGTAGACGTACGCGTTGGCGGCCGAGAGCGGCGCGGCCAGCCCGTCGCCCGCGTCGATCCACACATAGGCGCCGTTGGCCGGCCCGGTGTAGAGCGTGGCGAAGGCCGACAGCGTGCCGCCGGACTGCACCGCGCGGGCGAGCGTGATGGCGCCGGTCGCGGTCGCGCTCATGTAACCCGGCATGGTCAGCACGATCGCGCCGCCGGTCGGCGCCACCGCAGCGGTCAGTTGCGACCCGGACATCTCAGGCGCTCAACATGGCGGCGGCCATCTTCGCGAAGGTGCGCGCCGGGGTGTAGGCTTTCATCTCCGGGATCACCCAGTTGCGGCCGGTGGACGACAGCGGCACCGGCGCCGACATGCCGGTATAGCGGCCTCCCTCGCGGTGCATCGGATAGCGGCGGCCGTGCTGCAGTTTCGTCTTCAGGTCCACCGGTTTGTGGCCGGTCTCCAGGATCGCCGCCTCCGGCGCCACGTTCTCGTCGGCGACGATCGACACCGTGGCGACGCCTTCCTTGCGGAACTGGATCGCCGACGCATAGCGACCGGTCGGATGCTCGATCCGTTTCAGACCCGGCGTGTCGGCGCCGAGCGCGTATTCGGCCCAGAGCTTCGCGATCTCCAGCCCGACCGCGGTGATCGTCTCCGGCGGCAGGTCGGTGTGGATGGCGTAGACGCCCTTGCCGATCTCCTCGAACTCGTACGTCGCCATCAGGCCACCACCGCCTGCCCGGACATGACGACGTAGGGGAAGGTCTTGCCCTGCGCGTTGGCCGAGTAGCCCTGCGCGCCCTGGTCCTGCCGCTGGCGGGTCCAGAAATCCAGCGCCTGCAGGCGGAAGCGCCGCGGCAGGTTGACGATGCCGCCGCCGAACGGGCGGATATGCGGCAGGCCGCCGGCGCGGCGCCAGGCGACGAAAATCGGCGCCGCCGAGAACTCGACCGCAAAGTTGGTCCCCGGCGGCAGCGACGTGACGATCGTCGCCCCGGAGACGGTGTACTCGACCGGAGCGACGGCGAACGTCACCGGATCGTAGGTGGTGACGGCGCCGGACGGCGCGATCTGCAGGTTCTGCTGGTAGGGCAGCGCCTCGATGCCGCCCGCCTGCAGCACCGCCGTGTAGCGCGCCAGCATGTCCACCATCACGAACAGGTCGTTGGTGCTGGCCTCCTGCCACGCCTGGATGGGCTGGCCGGGGTTCGACGGGTCGAAGGCGGGGATGGTCATGCTCGGCTCGGAAGTCTGCACCGGGCCGTATTTCGGGTCCATCACCGTCCCCGGTTCGTCGGGCGACGGTGACAAGTGCATGAACGACACTGCGGTCAGAAACGGCGTCGAAGGCGCGTCCCAGTAGGTGCCGACGCCGAAGCACTTGGTGCAGGCCGGGTCGGGCGAACCGGGGAACGGCAGCCGCCCCTGCGCTCCGCCGCCGGAAAAGATGCACGGGCAGGTGTGCGACTTCATCCAGGTGGTGCGGACGCCGGTCTTGGCGATCAGCGCCTCGAACCCCTCGCGGGGCATCAGGTAGGGCGTGATCTGCGGGATGTAGGGGGTGTTGGCCACGGCGTCAGATCATGCCGACGATCGGGCCGCCGACCTTGGTCAGCGTCTGCTTCTTCAACCGCTTGACCTCGTCCTGCAGGTCCTTGATGTAGCCGGCGAAGGCGCCGTCCTTGTTGTAGGTGGTCTTGTAGGACAGGCCGTCCACCTGCATCTGTGTCTCGACCGCGCCGAAGTTCACGCTCACCTGCATCCGGCGCAGCGCGGTCAGCGCCGCCTTGGCCAGCACCGCCTGCTTCACGAACGACCATTGCGAGTTGTAATCGTTCGCGGTCAGCCCGGCGGTGTACTGGAACCACATCGCGCCCGGCACGCTCTCGGCGAAGCCCATGAACGCCAACTGCATCGCGAACAGCGGCAGCATCTGCACGTTGGTGGAGGGCACGAAGCGGATCAGGCCGCGGGTCTGGTCCTCGACGAACCAGTTGTTCGGCATCCGGAAATACTCGTTCAGCAGCGGGTAGAGGAACGACAGGTTCTTCACCGCGGTCGAGTTGAGCGCGTCGGCCACGCCGCTCGGGTCGTAGATTTCGACGCTCTGCACCGGCTTCCAACGCATGCGCTGGTAGATCCAGCCCTCGTCCTGGGCGCGGGCGAAGAAGAAATCGTAGGCCGGTTCGTAGAAGTCGTAATCGACGCCGAGTTGCTGGTAGTTGCTGCCGGCAGCCGATTGCAGACCGCTCGCCTGCATCGCCGTGGCCGATTTCGCCGGCGGCGCCGCGATCCAGGTCTGGCAGAGCCGCACGCCGGTCTCCTGCTCGAACTCGTCCTCGGCCCACCTGATCCACTGCAGGATCAGCGTGTCGGACACCGGTGTCGGCGGGTTGCCGTATTGCTGGATCGGCACCAGCATGAAGTCGCGCAGGTCCTGCGGCAGAATGCCGGTCTTGGTCGGCCCGTTGGTGGTCGGGAAGGATTTCACGACCGGTTGCTCGCCGGCCGCGGTCGTCCAGTTCCACAGCGCCTTGACGCCGGTGTTGCTGCCGGACATGGGTTATTTGCGCCGGGCTTTCGGCCATTGGCCGGGTGGGATCGGCCGCGGCGCCGGGTTGCGCATGACGGGCGCCTGCGGCGCGTCGCGCACCGAACGGACGGGCGCTTCCGGCTCCGTCTCGGCGGGCACCGGGTCCGGTTCGACGACGCGGACCTGCGCCGGCACCGGTTCAGCAAGCACTTCCAGTTCCACGTCCGGCGAGGTCTGGACCGCCGCCGCGGCGAACGGGTCGAGCAGCCCCGACACGAAGTCGCCGTTCGCCATCTTGACGAAGGCGACGCCGTTCACCTCGCCGCCGACGCGGTTGTGCTCCAGCCACAACCGGCGGACGCCGGACAGGCGCTTGAGCCGGGCGCGCAACTGCATCAGAGTCCCTTCTCGACCTCGCTGACGCGCAGCATACCGGAGACGCCGCTTGTGCCCGATGGCGAAGCGCCCGTGCGCGCGACCCTGTCTGCGATCAATGCCGCTGCCGCGCCGGGCGCGAAGCGGTCGTCGATCAGTTTGCCAAGCGACAAAGCGTCAAGGACGATACCCATGCAGGCTGCGGCATGCGCTGCGTGATGCAGGCGCGTCTCGTCATCGAAGTCCTGCCCGTCCTGCAGGCACATGAGATGCCGTTGCGCCGCCTCGATGTAGGTCGTCAGATTCACTGAGGAGTCGCGCCAGTTGAACGGCCCGTATTTGCGCGCCCCGACTTCCATCACCTCGCTTACGGCGAGCAGGAGCGCCGGCGGCGCGTAGCGCAGCGGTGGTTTTCGCTTGCCGCAAGCATCCTTGGGATTCGGGTCCGCCATGCTCGACCTCACGGTTCCGTGTGCAGGCGACCTTGCCACATCCGGGGCCGCAACGAAACCGCCTATTTGCGCGGTGGGGCTTTTCGCCGCGAATGTCTATAAATAAAAACGCCCCGGTATCGACCGGGGCGTTTACTTGGAGCCGAGTAGTATTCGGCTAGGCGTTCTTGCCGAGCGCGTTCCAGGTGACGCTGTCGGGAAGATAGTTCTTGACGATGCCGTGGAACTTGGGAATCCTGACGCGAGGTGCGCCGATCGTCGCAACCGCCCAGGGCATGTAGATGCTCTGGGCAAACAAGTCGATCCGGCTCAGCGGCAGCAGATAGCGGTAGTCGAGCGCCTGATCTTCTTCGTGCAGGTCGAGCAGGAACACCGTCTCGCCGCCGGGGAACACCGTGTTGGCGTCCACGAAGGTGACGTTGCTCGACCCCGAGGCCAGCACGTCGCCGATCCAGCGCACCGCCGTCGGCGAGTTGGCGCCGGAGGCGAAGCCGCCGAGGCCCGAGCGGTAGACCCGGAAGGCGTAGGCGTCGTTGGCGGCCGGCGGCGCGATCGTCACCACGTAGGCGCCGGTCGCGGTGATGCCCGACACCGAGGCGGACCAGGTCAGGTTCGACTCGTTCATGTTGATGTCGGTCGAGGCGACGGCGTAGTAGTAGACGCCGCTGGAGGCCGTGAACGCGCCGGACCTGGCGCCCCAGTTGGAGCCGGCATAGGCCGCGCCGGACGCCGCCACCGTCACCGTGGCCGGCGGGGTCGGGTTGACCGTCGTGGTCGGCGTGGTGCCGTTGGCGCGCGGCTGGCCCTGGGCGGGGATGTTACGGGCGGAGATCATCAGGTCCAGCGGGAACTGGATCACGCCCATGCGGGTGCGCATGCCCTGCAGGTCGCCGTCCACCACGATGCCCGGCGTGTTGCGCTGCTCGGGCGTGATGTTGGTGACGATGTTGTTCAGCACCGTCGTCACCAGGCCCTGCAGCGAGCCGTTCGTCACCGGCGTCATGAAGGCGTGGGTGATGCGGCCGTAGCGACCCCACGACGTGACCTGGGCGGCCACCTCGTAGATCATGTTGTAGAGTGTCTGCGCGCCGCTCCAGCCCTGCGCGCTGGCGTTCGCGTCGTAGAACGCCTGGTAGTCGAACACGTTGGTGCTGGGGATGACGCCGTAGATGCCCTGCACCTGGTTGGTGAAGATCGCCGGGTTGCCCCAGTACGTCGCCCAGTCCAGCGAGGACAGCACCGTCAGCGCGGCGTTGGCGTTTTCCTGCGCCACCACATCGACGAAGCTGTTCTGCGCCATCAGCGCGACGGTGACGGCGCGGCCGTCGAGCGCGAGCTTCAGGTCGACGTTGCTCAGCGAGTAGACGCCGGCATCGGTCGCGAGCGAGCCGGTCGAGACCGTGCTGAAGCCGGAGAACGCCGAGCCGGGCAGCGGTCCGCCCGGATCATCGATGTAGGCCCAGTAATCGACGATCTGGAACGCGGCGGATTTCGGCAGCGCCTGATACAGCGTGAAGCTGTCCGGGCGCACCGTGCCGCGGGCGACGCGGGTGTCGAGCGACACGTAGCCGAGCGACTGGCCGCCGGTGATCTGCGTGAAGTTGGTCTGGCTGCCAACGTCCAGCGTCGCCTTGGAGATGGCGCCGGACTTGGCGATCTCGCGCACCTTGTCGGCGAGGTTGAGCGGTGTCTGGCGGCCGGGCGCGACCGTCTGGTAGTGCCGGACGTTCTCGCGATACGCCTTGGAGACCGCGTTCGGCAGCGCCATCGCGGCTTCCTGCGTGGCGCGGACCTGCTCGAACTCGGGACGGCGCATCTCGCCGGGCATCGACAGACCCGCGATGAAGTCGCGGAACTGCGCGAGGTGACCGCTCGCCGGGATGGCGTCAAGCAGTTGCTGCTGCGCCTTGGCCAACTCCATGCCGCGCTCGGCGGCGGAGTGGTTGTTGCCGCGCTGCGCGTAGGTGGTGTGCTCGCGCGGACTGATCGGGCCGAGGGCGACCCCCGGCGTGCCTTCCCGCGGCGTGGTGTGCAGGGCTACCATTGTCTTCTACCTCCGTCGTGCCCGCGTTACGCCGCGAGGCCAAAAAGCTGCTGCACGGCCGCGGGCAGCCGCGCGGCGCGCGCCTTGACGATGGCGGGGTCGAGCGGGGCGCCCTTGACGATGGCCTTCATCGTGCCGAACAGGTCCGTCGCCGTGTCGGCGACGCTCTCGTCGATCAGCCCGTCCTCGGCCATCTTGCGGACCTGGGCGATCTTGCCGTCGAGGTCGGCCGGGTTGCTCTTGGCGACCTGCAGGATGTCGGCCGGCGTGGTGGCGCTGCGGCTCTGGCCGGCGACGGTGTTCATCAGACCCTGCACGTCGGTGCGGATCAGCGCGTAGCCGACGTTGGCCTTCTCGACCGCCTCCTGCGCCGACTTCAGCGCCGCCATCAGCGCGGCCGGATCGACCGCGGACGCCTGCGCGGCGGTCGCCGACTTGGCGGTGTCCTTGTCGTCGGAGTCGGCGGTTTCCTCGGTGGTGTCCGCCTCGGACTTGATCGCCTTGGCGACAGTGCCGATCGCCTTGGTGACGGCCGACAGGTCCGCCTCCGGCGCGGCCTTCGCCGCCGCCTGCGCGAAGGCGCGGGCCTTGGCGAGATGCGCGCGGGCGATGGCGCGATGGCGGGACGCGGCCTTGGCGTCGCCATCCAGGTCGGCCTCGACCGCTTTGGCGACGCGCGCCTTGGCGAGCTTCACGCGCGACTTGGCGGACATCTCCTTGTCCTCCTCGTCGCGGGCCTCCTCGTCGGCTTCCTCGTCCTCGGACTTGACCACGGCGGCACGGGCGGCCTTCGCCACCTCGGCCTTCACCGCCGCCAGTTCGTCGAACACGCCGCCGGTCGCCGTGGTCAGCAGGTCGAGCCGGGTGTTGATGCCCTCGACCGCCTTGGCCAGTTCGCGCATCGCCTTCATGGTGATGGCGTTGCCGAGGCGCTCGGTCGCGGTCATCACCGCGTTCTGCGGCGCGACATCGGAGTATTCGCGCACCATCTTCTCGGCGCCGCCGCCGGAGGCGGACTGGCCGGAGCCGGTCGGGATCGAGTCGCCGGCCATGTTTTCGCGGGCGCGCTTGGTCGGCGCGGGCTGCGCCGGGCCGCCGTCCCACAGATCCTCGATCTGCTCGACCTCGCCGGCCATCGCCTCGTGCGCCTTGCCGATCGCGTCGGTGATGCCGGCGGTGATGGTCGCGTCGGCCAGCACTTCCTTGCGCTCGGCGACACTGAGGGCGGCGAAGCCCTTGGCGAACACCCGAGAGATCAGGCCGGTCGCCTTCGGAGTGGCCGCAGGCGCGGCCTGAGTCGTGTCGGTCATCATGTCCTCTCGCGATCCGTCGCCGGCGCATCCGGCACAGGAACAGGTCGGGCTATTCTGACCACAGAACATCGTCACAGTTCGGTCGAAATCGGGGCGACGGTTTCGCCGAAGATGCGCTCGATATGCGTCTTGTGCATCGTTGCGTGGGCGAAGATATCGGCCAACCCCGGCGGGAACCCGGCGCAGGCGATGAAGTGCGCGCGGTAGCCGGGCAGCGACGGGGCGCCGTGCACGCCGCATTTCTGGCAGGCGCGCAGCGTCCACAGGTCCGACATCGAGGACGGCACCGCCGGCTCGGACTGGCTGTCGATGATGCTCATCGCCTTGGCCATGCGGGCGATCATCGACTTCGCGGTGACGATCTTCGCCTGGCCGCGGAGCGAGGTGTTCACCGGGTTGCGGGTGAAGGCGAGGGACCGCCAGTCCATCGCCTTGATCAGATAGCGGCGCGCGCCGTGCGCGCAGGTGCCGGTGGTGCAGTCCTCGACCGCGCCCGGCAGCGGAAACCCGTAGACCGAGGCGAACCACGGCACCGGCGGGTCGGACTGCAGGCTGTCCCACAGGTCATCGTAGCGGTGGCGCTGCGGATTGTGCGACCCGTCGATCGACCGGCGGATCTCGCCGACCACGGACGTGCGCTTGCCGGGCAGGGATTTCACCTCCAGCGGCCGGCCGACGATGTAGGAGGCCGGGTCCGGGATGCCGAGGCGCGGGCCGAGTTCCGACAGGTGGTCGATGTCGAGCGCGCCGGTGGCGATGAAGGACTGCGCCGAGTTGAGCAGCGCGTCCTGCAGGATCACGTCGCCCTCCGAGTCGACCGCCTCGCACGACGCCTCGACCTCCACGATTCGTCGCCCGCTGCCGTCGCTTCGCGCCTTGACGACGGTCGGCAGGGAGACGACGATGGCGCGCTCCAGCATCTCGTCGGTGATGTCGCTCTTGTGCATGGGATCGTACTCGGCGTCGATTTCGGAGAATTGCTCCGGGCCGAGATGGATCGGTCCCGGATAGGGCGGCAGTTCGGTCATCGCCGCGTCGCCCTGGTTGGTCAGGGTGACGTGCGGTTTGAAGGCGTCGTGCTTCCGGGACGCGCCGGCGGCGCGGAACTGTCGCCAGCGGCCTTGCAGCGCCGCGTCCTCGATGCGCAACACGGTCGCGCCCTTGTCGAAGCGTTCGATGCTGCGCGGGCCAGGCGCGATGGTGTGCGGCGACGTGTCGGGCGGCACCGCGCCCCAGGCGACCGGATGCTTGGAGTAGGCGAGGGTGACGTGCATCTCGTCCGGCGCGACGAGCGGCGCCGTGACGCCGTGCGCGCGGAACCAGGCGACGATGTCGTCGCCGTTCAGCACCGGTCGGCAGACATAGAGGGGCGCGGTGGTCATCACGGCCGCAGAATGGCCGCGAACCGGGTGGTTTACCTATGTCGGATGCGTCAGGCCGATAGGTCCATCAGGCGCCGCGGGTCGGGGTGGATCTTCCGCCACCACCAGCCCATCGGCAGCCGGCCGCCCTCGTTCGCCCACCACCCGACCGAGCGTTTCGGGTTCTCGATTTCGGATTTCAGCGCCAGCAGCACATGCTTGCCGTGCCGGCGAAATTCCTTGTTGACCGCGACGTAATAGGTGGTCTCGGTCCACAGGTCGCGCCGGTTGGTCGCCGCCAGGAAGCCGAACCGCACCTGCCGGCCGACCCGGCACCCGGCGCAGGCGCAGTCGCGCTCGTGGCCTTCCATGAACGGCGTGATGCGCTCGGCTTCCTCGCGGCGGATGCGCCAGTCGCGGCACAGCACGCAGCCGCAGGTCTCGATCGTTTCGGAATAATGCACCGGCGCGTAGAAGCGCGGCGCCGCCGGGTCCGGGTGCCGGGCGTCGGCGTAGACCCGCAGCGCCTCGTCGATCTGCCGCAGTTTCGCGAGCAGGGCGACGCGGCGCTGCCGCGCCCAGTCAGCGAGTTCGGCGAGCGTCGGCTGCATCAACCGCCAGGAGTGCCGGACGGCACCGGGATGTCGATCGGCCAGTGCCGGTCGGCGCCGACCGACCGGAAACAGTCCTTCAACTTGTAGAGCCGCTTGCGCATGGCGTCCGGGCCGCCGCCGGCGTAGTCGGGGAACTTCGCTGCGAACGCCTCGTAAATCTCGCGCGGGCGCAGCGGTTGCCCGGCATCGAGCAGGATGTCGCGGATCGCCGGCACGAAGTTCTCGCGCGACATGGCGCCATCGCTCGAGGGCGCGGTGGCCGGCGGCTTCTGCTCGGCCTGATAGGCTTCGACCAACTCGACGTACAGGTTGAGCAGCGAATCGATCTTGCCGATCTCCTTCGCCAGTTCCTGCCGCCGGACGGCGAAGCCGCGCACGGCCGGGTCCGGGCTGGCCGCCGCGAGGACGGCGGGGTCTTTCGGTTCGCTCATGCCAGCGCCTCGTCGATCACGGTCAGCACATCGGAAATGGCCCGCGCATAGTCCGCCGCCGGCACGTTCAACCGCCGCTGCACGTCGCACAGCGCGGCGGCCAATCGCTCGCGCGCCAGCGTCAGGTCCGCGATCCTGGCGTCGAGCAGCGCCGCCCGCTCCGCCTGCAACCGGACATGCTCGTTCAGCAGCGTTTCCAGCCGGTCCACCGTCGCGACGAACGTCGCGTCCGGCTCGCGAACGGGTATGCTCGCGCGGCCGGTGCCCGGCACCCGCATCGCCGGCGCGCTCACGCCGCCGCCTCCGTCGGACCACCGGCCAGCGCCGCATAGGCCGCGCGCCAGGCGGTCTCGTCCACGTCACCGAACGGGCTGTCCTTCGGCGGTTCGTCGCCCTGCCACGGGCAAACCAACAGCGGGTCGATCGGATCGACCTCGACCGGCACGCCGAGCCGGGCAAGCCCGCGCAGTGTCTCCACCGGCGGCGCCGCACCGTACTGGCCGACCAGCGAGCGCAGCACCACGCGGTCGACGCCGAGGGCCGCCAGCGCCTGCGCGATGCGCGCCGGCTGGCGCACGTCCCAGCCCGGCGCGTTCGGCGCCACCGGCGCGGTCAGGCGCAGCACGAACCCGGACAGGTCCGCGAACAGCGGCACATGCCCGCTCTCGTGCTCCAGGAACGCCCGCCCTTCGAACCCCGGCCGGTCGTTGACCAGCAGCACGCGCGGCGCGGACGGCGACGGTTTCGCCTCGTCCCAGACCAGCACGTTGCCGTCGAGACCCTGCAGGGTCAGTTGGTCGCCCGACAGCACGATGTTGAAGTTCGGGTGCCAGTGCGGGTCCGGCCCGGCGATCAGCGGCGCCAGTTTGGCGTTGTCGGCCTGCAGTTTGCGCAGGCCCTCCGCGGTCGCCGGCGAGGCGCGGGTGGCGCCCTCATAGTGGATCAACTCGGCGCCCATCTCGACCACGTTGACCCGGCCGCGCTCGCGCACCCGCAGGCAGAACTCCACGTCGTTGTAGTTCAGGTCGAAGGTCTCGTCGAAAGCGCCGGCATCGGCGTAGACCTCGCGGCGGAACAGCATCACCGCGCCGGTCACCGCCAGCGCCTGCCGTGTCAGCAGCGCCGCGCCCCAGGCGCCGGTCGAACCGGGCGCGGCACCCTTGAGCCGGTGGCCGCAGACGCCCTTGTGGCAGACGACGCCGACATGCTGGATGTGGCCGGTCGGGTAGACCAGTTTCGCGCCGACGGTGCCGACGGACGGACGCAGCGCCTGCCCGACCATGCGATCGAGCCAGGACGGCTCGATCACCCGCACGTCGTCGTTCATGCAGCAGATCAGGTCGCCGGTCGCCTTGGCGATGGCCGCGTTGTTGATCGCCGACCAGTTGTAGGCGTCGGTCCAGGGCATCACCGTGATGCGCGGGTCGTCGCGCCACTCGCCGAGGTCCGGTTCGCCGTTGTTGCAGACGACGATGACCTCGAAATTCGGGTAGGCGGTCAGGCGCAGCAGCGTGCCGAGGCAAGGCTGCAACATCCAGCCGTCGCCCTTGGTAGGGACGATGACCGAGACCTTGGGCGCGTCGCCGTGGTATTCCCAGCGCCAGCGCAACCGGATAACGCCGACCGCCTGTCGCAGCGGTTCGATCTCGACCGCGTCCTCGGCGAACAGCGAGGACAGCAGCACGGCACGATGCGCCGCCTCCAGGCCCGCCTCCTCCGGCGTCAGCGCGGCCAGCGTCGCCAGCACCTGCGGGACGTGCCGCACCCGGCTCGGATCGGCCAGCCCCTCCAGCAAGACGTGCTGGTAGAGCGCCAACCGGTCGCGCGGCAGGTCGGAGAGGCACTGCACCCGAACCGCCGCCACCTGGGTGACGTAGTCGCGGCCGAACAGCAGGTCGGCGTCGAAATCGGGCTTGAAGTCGGGCAGCAGCGCGTCGCCGTCGCGCACCTCGTGGTCGGCGTAGATCACCGCCACGTTCGCGTCGGCGCGGGCGCAGGCGTCAGCCAGCACGCTCAGCGCGTGCGGCTTCAGCGCCACCCGCTCGTCGGTGAACACGACCCACTCCGCGCCGACCGCGGTGTCCGGTTCGACGCCGAACGGCAGCACGGTCACGATGCCGTCCGGGACCATTCCGGTCGCGGGCGCTTGACCCCGCAACAACGCCCAGGTGGGGTAGTCGTTGGGGAACCCCATCAGACCCGGCCGGACCCCGTTCCAGTGCTCGCGCAGCAGGCTCAGTTCCACCCCTTCGCGGTCGGTCGCCGGCAGCGCCTCGGACTGCGCCATGCCGATGAACTGCGCATAGCCGCGCTGCGCGATGCGGGCGCCGAACGATGGCGTCGCCGGGGGCGGCGGCACGATGGCGCCGGCATAGGCGTCGGCGGCCTGCACCAGTTTCCAGCCGCGCGGCGTGCCGCGCAGACCCCATTCCAGCAGGCCGGCCTCGTCGCCCTCGGCCGTGTCGGGGGCGCCGAGCAGGGCGAGCGCGTGCCGCGACAACAGCATCGCCGGGCCGCCGAGCACCGGCACGCCGAGTCGGCGATGCACCAGTCGGTCCTGCACGATCGCCTGCACCGCCTGCACCGTCTCGACCGAGGTCGGCACGAACCCGTCCAGGCGCGGAAAAGCGTTCGGCCCATCCGGCGCCAGCGGCAATACGGCGGCGATGTCGGGCGACTGCAGCAGGGCGGTACGCATGCGCTGCCAGCCGGCGTCGGTCAGGATGGCGCTGTTGCGCAGGTAGAGCAGGTCGGCGCCGAGGCTGCGCGCCTTCGCCGCAGCGGTGGGCAGCGAGGTCTCGACCGGGGCGTAGCGCAGCGAGTCGGGCAGGGTGAGTGTGTCCCGGCCGCCCGGCGAGGCGATCACCACCGGCTCCAGCGGTTGCTTCGCCATGCCGGGCGTGAAATGCGCCGCGCCCGCCGGCAGCCACGCCGCGAGGCGGTCCTTCAACCGCGCCTCGAACGTGTAATGCCGGCCGACCCAGTGCTGCAGGGCACGCGCGGCTTTCGTGCGCTCGGAGGCCGGCGTGTCGATGAAGCGGCGGATCTCGGTGAGCCAACCGGCCTCACTGCTGGCATAGCCGAACACCGGCGGGGTGCCGTCGGTGTAGGGGTGCACCTCCGACGCGATCACCGCGGCGCCGATGATGCCCGCCTCGGCCAGACGCAGGTTCGATTTGGCGCGGTTGAAGACGTTGTCCTCCAGCGGCGCCAGCATCAGGTCGAGATCGAGCGACAGCAGGCGGTCGAGATAGGTGTGCGGCGGCACGCCGTCGTGGAACTCGATCGCGACCGGCAATTTGCCGTCCGGCTTGGCGCCGAAAAACACCCATTCGACCGCGTCGCCGATCGCCGCCATCGCCGGCACGATCAGCGCAAGGTCACCGCCATGCGACAGGCCGCCGGCCCAGCCGACGCGGAGCTTGCGGCCGGGCTGCTGCTCGCGCTCGCGAATTTTCGCGACCGGCAGCAGGTTCGGGATGACGCGCACGTCCTTCGCGCCGAGGCTGCGCAGCCACGCCGCCATGTTCTCGGTCGTCGTGGTGGCTGCGTCGCACAGCGTCAAGCCACGCTTGACGCGCTCGGTGACATTCTTGGCGATGAAGCCGGCGTGGTAGGACTTCTCCGGCACCACGTCGAGCCGATCGTCGAGTTCATAGACGATGAAGGCGTCCGGGCAGGTGGCGCGCGCGGTCTCCAGCGCCTGCAACTGCGCGTCCTCGACCGGCCGCTGGAACACGATCACGTCCGGCGCGCACGCCTTGAACTGCTCCGCCGCCCAGGCCGCCACGTCGACCCGCCCGTCGGCGACGTTGGCGGAGACCAGGGCGCTGAGCGGGAAAACGCAGCGATGCGCGCCGCAGCCCATTTGGTCAGCCGCAAATACCAGAATGTAGGGCGGTTTATGCGGATTCACGCATATATTCCTTTCCGAAGTGCAACTCTGCCGCCCGCTGACGAGCGGCAGCAGCGTCTTCTATGTTATCGTAACGTCCAAGCGGTATGGTTTTGTTATTTATTGTGATCTGTGCCGCCCACTTGTTTTTGGTTTTGTCCCAGTAGACGCCTTTAACGCCTGATGTGTTGCTGCGCGCCAGTTTGGTGTTCCCCAAATTTTGCACGCGGTTTGCAACCCGCAGATTGCACCAGCGGTTATCCGATGGATCGCCGTTTATGTGGTCCACAAGCGAGGGGTCACTACCTGTCATCATTTTCCAGATTATACGATGCACGTAATATTCATGCGGTCCGATATTTGTTTTTAGCCGGCCGTCTTTCAGCGCGGTTCCGATTGCGCCTCCGTGTGTCCGCATGCCGCCACGAACTACGCGCAGCATTCGGTACAGCACACCCGATTCAGGGTGATAGTAGAATATACCACAGAGTTCTTCTTTGGACGGCAGTGTCCGCGTATAAGGTAGCGTAGTGTTGCGCGCCATCGCGTTGGACAAACGCAATACACCGTCAAGGCGGCCAGTTAGACTTTTACGCACGGTGCGGCGATTGTTGTTTTGCTGCTTTTGCGTAGCGTTACGCAGGTTGCACCACCGGTTATCAGCGCGGTTTCTGTTAATGTGGTCCACCGTTTCCGCGTCTTCGCCAGTCATCCACTTCCAAATGACGCGGTGCGCTTTCCACGATATACCGCGGTAGGGGTGAACACGCAGATAACCGTGAACACAACAGTCAGTAATAAGGGCGCCACCTCTACGCCGATAATCGTACGGCTCTTTCCACGACAGCGCGCCTGTTTCTTGGTCGTAGTGAAACATGCGCCGAAGTTCTGCTTGTGGCGGAAGCGGTTTGGCGGCGGCCATATACGGTTGTCTTTCAGGAAACGATGCGGCGCAGGCCGATCCGCTCCAGGTCGGCGGCGGTCATGCGGTCGGTGAGGCGGGAGACGAGTTGCATGCTCTCGGCGGGCGGCAGGCAGGCGATGTCGGCCTCGTCGCGCAGCACCACCAGGATCGCGTCCGGGTTCTTGCGGCCGATCGCGTGGGCGAGGCCGCCGCACTGCTCGGCGGTGATGGTGCTGTCGCGCAGCACCACCAGCACCGCGCCCTGTTTCGGAATCTGCCGCACGCTGAACCGCTCGGTCATGGCGTCAGTCCTTCGTTCCTGCGCTCTGTTTCTCGGCGCGCGAGTTGCGCCGCACGCCGCTGGTGTGGCCGTGGCCGATGGACCGCGCCGGGTCGATCTTGCTGGTCATGCGGTTGCCGGGCGGCGCTTCGTCCTGGCCGTCGCCCGCGGTGTCGCTCTCGCCGTAGATGCTGTTCAGCACGATGGCGGCGAGGGTGGCGAAGGCGGCGCCCTTGTTGGGGTCTTCCGGGCAGAGGCTCATCACCTCCATCAGCGGCTTCAGGTGCTCGGGCACGCCGTCGGTCAGCGGCTTCTGGTCGGCCTCGGCGCGGCTCTCCGCCCAGGTGCGGCTGAGCTTGCGCGCCTCGTATTCGCGGGCATCGGTCTTCGGGTCGGTGTTGGTGAAGCGGAAGTGCAGATGCGGCCAGTTCGGCCAGAGCAGATACTGGTTGATGCCCTCGGCGATGAACTGCAGCAGCGGCGGCAGGCCGGGATCATCGACACCGGCGATGTCGAGGCTGCCGCCCTTGACCGGTTCGTTGTCGGCGGCGTGGCCGGAGGCGAACAATCCAAGCCGGCGCACCGGGAACGAGGTGACCGCGCAGAACGCGCCGACCATCATGTTCATGTGGTCGCGGTAGCGGACCTCCTGCCCCTTCATGTCCATCATGTTGAGGATTTCGACATCACCCTCGTCGGGCACCGACACCACCGGCACGCCCCAGGCTTTGGTGATGCCCTTCTTGGCGTTGTTCCACTCGCGCATCAGGACATCGACCTGGTCCTGGTTCCAGAAATCCCCTTTCAGCAGCATGATGCCGTTGGGGATGCTGTTGCGCGTGAAAACATCTGCGTTGAGGTCGATCGCGTTCTGGAACGCCTGGATCAACCGCACGCCCTGTTCGATGAACGACCAGCCGTACTGCGCCACTTCGGGGTCGGTGCGCGGGTTCATCACCCGCCAGAACATCTCGTCGCGGGTGAAGCCGGTGATCGGGTTGCCCGTCTCGTCGAGCAGCGCCGCGAACATGGCCGGGTCGTTGCGGTAGCCGACGCCGGGCCGCGCGAGCCGGATCAGGCCCGCCGGCAGGTTGGTGAACCGCTTCACCCGCCCGGCGCGGTCCATGTCGGTCCACACCGCCCACCCGTCATAGGTCAGGATGTCCTCGACTGAGGCGGCGAGGAACTGGCTGAACGGCGTGATCAGGCCGGCGTCGCGCTCGCGGGCATCGGCGTAGGCGGTGTCGAGCGAGCAGTTGTAGAGGAATTTCTGCGCCGCCAGGATGTCGCGCTTGTCGGCGGCGCTCGGCGAGCGTTCGGCTTCCAGCAGGTCGATGCGCCAGCCTGGCGTCCAGGGCTGCGCCGCCAGATTGGCGTAGCGGCGGATGTCGGACTTGCGCTGGTTGATGATGATGTCGGGCAGGATGCTTTCCCGCCGCACCTTGCGCAGACTGTCCGGGTTGATGCCGGGCCATGCCATCAACCCGGAGGCGACGGCGTCGGGCATGGTCGAGATGGTGGCGTAGGAGAACGCCTGCGGCGGGGGCGTCAGCGCCTTGCTGATGCCGGCGATGGCCTCGCCCGCCTTGTGCAGCGCGAACAGGTAGTGGTCGATCGACTGGGCGACGCCGCCGAGTTCCACCGGGACGCTGGGCAGCAGGGCTTTCCGGGCCGGTTCGGCGGCGTTGGGATCGAAAGTGCCTGGTTGCGCCATGTGGCGGCGTCGCCTCCGTGCGGCCTCACGTCGCCGTGATAACACGCCCGGAACAGGTCGTCCAGGGACTTATTTCGGTCTACGGCGACGCCTTCGCCCAGCGGGAACACCCGTCCAGCGCCATCCGCTTCGAGTCGTCGAGCGCGCAGCGGGTCGCATTCCCGGCCACGGTCCAGTGCCGGCAGGGCGCCCCGCACAGCCCGTGCACCTGCAGCCCGGCTTCGCCGGCCAGGTCGAGCGTCGCCACCAGCCCGCCCAGCGTCGCCCGGTTGCGCTGCGCCGCAGCCGCCGCCTCGACGACCGGCGCCGGCTCGCCATCCGCCAGGTCGGTCGGCAACTTGCCGGTCTTGCGCGAGCGCAGGATGGCGTAGGTGACGAGATGCACGAAGGCGTCGAACTCGTCGGCGCGCGACGGCACGGCGTCGCCGGAGAACGCCAGCACTTTCTTCAGGAAGTCGGGCGCCCAGCGCGCGCCGGCCGGATACATCACCCGCCCCAGCCGCGCCCAGCCCTGCACCGAGGCCGCCCCGCCGCCGACGCCGTTGACCGCGCGGGCGATCTTGCCCTCGACCACCTTGATCGGATAGAGCGGCACGTCGGAGGATTTCAGGGTCTGGATCAGCGAGATCCCCGACGCCTTCTCCTCGACCACCACCCGCCGCGGCGACCATTTGTGGTTCTGCCGCCGCACCGCCTGCACCAACTGGCTGAAATCGACGTGCTCGGCGAACAGGTCGAGCAGCAGCACGTCGAAATGGAACTCGCAGGGGCCGACAACTGCCGGGTCTTCGCCGCGGTGCCACTGATTGCACGGCAGCAGCAGCGCGGTCATGCCAGCGGTCAGCGCCTCGGACTGGCTTTGCCCGAAGGCGGTGTCCCAGGCTTGCGCGACGTGGCCGCGGCCCTGGCCGACGAAGCTCTGCACGGCGGGCGACGCGAGGCCGAGCGCCAGGTCCTCCGGCGCGGCGTAGGGCCGGAAGTCGCCCTCGACGAACACGCGGTCCTCGGCGGCGCGCGGGTCGCCCTGGTAGACCGACTGGTAGAGCCGCGGGTTGCCGCGGCGGATGGCGTTGGCCTCGCCGCGCTTGGCGTCCGAGGTCGGCCAGTAGAACCCCTCGCCGGTCGGGTCGATGCCGTAATAGGCGCGGTATTTCGTGACCCGCGAATCGGCCGGTTGCTCCGGGTCCGGCCGCAGCGACTCGGAGTAGACGCAGCGCAGCCCCTTCGGCACGTACACGTCGTACCAGAGGTTCTGCTGGCCGGGCCGGTGCGCCGGGGTGTGCAGCACCACCCAGTCGCCGGACTCGATCCAGTGGCCGTAGATGTCGTCCACCGCCCAGCGCCGGCCGGTCGCGATGAACCGGCAGCCGCGCGGATCGGCGCGGCCGAGCAGGGTGCGGTAGTAGGTCTCGATCACGTCGGCCCGCGCCTCGGGCGTCAGTGTGTTGCTCTCGTCGTGCAGGTCGTCGAGCAGGATCAGACGGGCATGCACGCCGGTCAGCGCCTTGCTCTTGAGACCCGCCGCGAAGTAGGAGGCGTCCTGGTCGCCCGGCGCGCGGCCGGTGACGAACAGCCCGCGCTCGGTGGACCACCCGGCGTTCTTGTCCGGCACCACATCGGGGTAGAGTTCGCGGAAGTGCTTCGATGTCTGGATCACCTCCATTGCCGCGTGCAGGAAGGTGCCGACCAGTTTCTCGCCCGCCGACACACCGAGCACGGTCATGGTGGGGTCGTTGCCGATCTCCCAGGTCGGAATCGCGTTGCCAAAGAGCGTGCTCTTGCCTGTCCCCGGCGGACCCAGTACCAACATCTTCGGGATGCGGTCATCTTCCACGCCGGCGATGATCGGGTAATGATGCGGCGCCAGGGTAAAGCCGCGCGGGCTGAACACACTGTTGTAATGAACGGCCAGCGGCACGCGCTGCTTCGTGTCAGCCATCGTCGCGCGGTTCCTGAAGTTTCTTCGCCAGCGCCTCTACGGATATCGGTTGCAATAAAGCCACGCTCACAACGGGCGCGGCGTATACGTCATCGGGTAAATCATCGCAGTCGAACCTGCGCACCGATCCGTCATCGAACCGCTGCACCACACGGTAGCGCATCACTCAAGCCCTCACGACATGGAACGGCGGCAGCAGGTGCGACGCGCGCAGCTTGTTCACCGCCAGCAGCGCCTTCGGGCTGTAGGCGTCCGGCATGCCGAGCAGCTTCTGGTTCGCCGCCCACTCGCGCACGGTCTGCCACGACACCGGGTTCAGGCGCGTGCTGCGAAGGGCGTCGCGCTCCATCTGCGCCGCGACCGAGGGCAGCCCGTCGCGGCCGACGACGACCTGCTGCGCCAGGGCCGGGCGGCCCGTGTCGACCGGTATCGGCAGCGGCGGCGCGACCGGCGCCGGCGGCGTGTCAGGCTGCGTCTTCGGCGGCGCCTTCCACCCGTGCAGGTAGGCCCGCTGCTGCAAGGCGCCCAGGCCGCTGATCGGAACACCCGGCAGCGTGTTCAACCGCGCCAGTATGTCCGGCCAGGCGTGTCCTGCCTGCCGCAGCGCGCGCCCGAGTGCGTCGCGCTCAGGCGTCCACACCGGCGTGCCGTGGTTGCGCGTCGACGCGCCGGCGACGGGTGGCGCCGGCGGTTCCGGATCAGGTTCCGGTTCCGGTTCCGGTTCCGGCGCAGGGACCGGTTCGGGCGCGGGCGGCAGCGGATTCGCGTCGAGAAAGGCGTCGATCGTCTCCGGCGCCACCATCAGGCCGGTATGACCGGGCGCGGTTGCCGGCGCGCTGCCCGGTCGCGGCCATTTCTGGCGGGCGGCCCGGTTGCGCACGGCTTTCGGGCTTGCGATCGGCGGCCCCGGCAGTTCGTTCAGGGCGCGCATGACGTTCGGTGAGCGCACGCCCTGCGCCCAGAGCCGCTGGCCTTCCGCGTCGCGCTCGGGGGTCCAGGTGGCGGTCTGTTGCTGGCTTTTGAACGAGTGCCGCGCGGGCGGCCACCCGAAATCGGCGGCGTGCCGCTGCACCGCGTTGATGCTGCCGATCGGCGGCCCCGGCAGCCGGTTTATCTCGGCGAGGATGTCGCGGTCATAGGCGCCGGCTTCGCGCATCTGCCGGCCGCGCGCGTCGCGCTCCGGCGTCCAGGTGACGAACTGGCGGCGGGGCGGGTGTTCCGCAAGCGGCGGCGCCGCGATGGGCAGACGCCGGACGATCTCCTTGCGCATGTCGGCGAGGTCGAGCCGCATCGCCGCGGATTCCTCGCCGAGTTCCTCCAGCGCCTTGCGCAACCGGCCGAACGCGGCCTCGGCGACGCGGTCAAGCAGTGTTTGCCACTCCGGCGAGGGCGCCAGTTCCAGGCGGAAGGTGAACTCAGGCAAGGCCGTGCCTCTGATTGACGGCGTGCTGCACGGCGTCGGTGAACAGGCCGGCGACGATTGCCGCCGGGTGGTGTGGCGGGCACAGCACCTCGGGCGGTTCCGGCAGCGGCTGGCCGGCGACCAGCCAGGGCCGCGGCGGCTCGCCGAAGAACCAGCGCCGCTCCAACTCCAGCGCCTGCAGGTCGGCCAGTTTGACCGCCGCCACCGTCTCGGCCGGCATGTCGGGGTCGAGGCCGAAGGCGATGTGGACCTGCCGCGCGATACCGCGCTCGATCCGGGTCCAGATCGCCGGGAAGTCCGGGTCCAGCGCGGCCACCGCCGCCTTCACTGGCGAGGTCAGGTCGCCCATGTAGGCTTCCGGCGCGTCGTGCAGCAGGGCGTAGAGCCGGGTTTCCGGGTCGTCGGGGTAGACGACGCGGCTGACCAGCAGCGAGTGCGCCGCGACCGACCACGGACGATTGCTGTGGCCGTTGAAGCGGTTGAGGCGCGACAGCGCCTGCGCGATGTCGGCGAGCAGGATCTTGCGCGCGCTCGGTGCCAGCAGGTCGAAGGCGTCGCCGGCGGCGGTCTGCATCCAGGTTTCGGGTGTGTCGTGGTCCACGGTTGCGCTTTCACACGGTCACCGGCATGATAATCGCGAGTGTGGAAGGATGACAACCCCGTGAGCGACCCGTCCGGTGATTTTGACGAACGCCTCGATCGTGCGGCGGCGGTGCTGGCGCCGAGTGCCTTCGGCGACCCGAAACTGGGGCCTGCGTTCAGCGACCATCACCGGCTGTTCTGCCAGCAGATGGCGCGGATGAAGGTGCTGCGGGTGCTGGCGGCGCTGCGCGGCGAGACGATCGCCGAGGACAATCCGGCCGGGTATCGGCCGGACCTGCTCGACGCCCCGGTCGTTCTGCCGCGGGTGGTGCTCGACGGGGTGCGGGATGCGCTGCTGGATGCCGAGATGATGGGTGTGGTCGAGAAGCGCCTAGGCGACGTGAAGGCGGCGGAAATTCTCGGCCGTCTGCTGGCGCTGTGAATTATTTTATTTTCGGGAGGATTTTAGGCGAATTTTAATTGCTTTGGAGTGTTTTATGTGTTGGAAAATGCCGGAATGAGTAAAGTAATTTAAGGTATTTTTAATATAAAAATTTTTGTCGAAAATTTCTCGGTTAAAATGCGGATTGAATAAAGTAATTTAAGGTATTTTTAATATAAAAATTTTTGTCGAAAATTTCTCGGCCGTTGACCGGAGTCGGCGCCGCCGGCGCGGCATCGCCCCCACCGGCCGCCCCCGTCCGGACCGCCCCCGCGCGGCTGATATCCGGGCCGTACAGGGCGGTCCGCGCGGTGCCGCGCGGTGCCGCGCCGACCGACCGACCGACCGACCGACCGACCGACCGACCGACCGCGCCGACCGACCGCGCCGACCGACCGACCGACCGACCGACCGACCGACCGACCGCGCCGACCGCGCCGACCGCGCCGACCGCGCCGACCGCGCCGACCGCGCCGACCGCGCCGACCGCGCCGACCGCGCCGACCGCGCCGACCGCGCCGACCGACCGTCGGGCGCGCGTGGCGCCGCGGGGGTATCAGTCACGCGCCGCGGCGGCGGCGTCATACGCCGCGCACCACGCCGCGCGCAGCACCGGATCTCCGTATGGGCAGTTACGCCGCGGTGTGTTGCGGGCCGCGGCCATGCCGCCATCGGATTCGGCAACGGCGATCTGGATCGCGCGGGTGGATGCCTCGGCCTCGGCACTGCGGATCGTCGTCATGGCGGAACTCCCTTGCTGATACCCGTGACTCTACCCGTGCCGCAGCCGGAAGTAAAGCGGGTTCGGCACGCACGCTGCGGATTATTCGCGCGCGCCGAATCCACCTGGCAGGCTGGGCAGGCTGGGCAGGCTGGGCCGGCTGGGCAGGCGCATCGACCTCGGCAGGCTGGGCCGGCTGGGCAGGCGCATCGACCTCGGCAGGCTGGGCAGGCTGGGCAGGCTGGCCGCGCATCGATCCGATTGCCGCATAACGGGCAATATGGCAACTCGTGCCGGAACGATGTCCCGTAAGCCATTGATCTTCTAGGCTTTACATCCGGTAAATTCCGCATCCGGAAAGACCGTTTTCCGCTAACAATGACGCTCTAACGCCGCATGACGCATTTGTAATGTTGACTTTGATCCGCAAGAAGCGTATCTAGAGTGCAGCGCTTCACACGGCATAGGAGATTAGCCGATGACGACTCCGCAGGATATCGCAACCTATCTGCAGACACTGCCGCGCAACGGCAACGTTGCCTTTCGGGTTGCTGGCGATGCGCGCGACTGGTTTGTGGCTGGTTACTACGGCAATGTTGTCAATCGGCAGCAAGCCAAGGCATCGCCGAATGAATTTCATCCGTTCGGCAATTCTTTTTTGCTCGCGCTGTGGGGCAGTGATACGGCAATCGATGCTTACACACGCACGCCATACAAGCGTGTTGCTCTGGCAATTGCAGCTTGACCAGCAACCCGGCCGGAGGTCATCCGGCCGGATCATTTGAGCAATCCAGACGCATCCGGATTGCTCAAATGATCCGACACAGACAAGAGGAGTCCTAGTTATGGGTATGTCCATTGATCGCGCGTTGAAGTTGCGCAATGAGGCGGTTTCCGCGTGGCGTGGCCTTGACTCAATGGCGCGCATATGCGGCATGTCGCACGAGTCCATCCTTGAACACTCGGCAAAAATCCGCGCCAACATGGGCAAGGTTCCGGGTTGGGCGCGCGCCTATGTTGAAGGGTACGCCCAACGACTCCGCGACTCCTGGTACGAGTCGGATGCGCTGGTTTGGGCGCACGTTGCGCCCGATGGAACACGGTACACTGCGGACAAAAACCCGCCCGCATGGGCACGGCCCGTTGACCCGCTCTACAAAGCGGGCCGAGGTGCAGATATCGCAACGTGGAACAGTGGCCATTTCTGGCGTGATAGCGGCAAACTGTTTTCCGCGGGCGCGCCCGCAATAGAACGCAGTGCAGTCTGACCAGCAACCCGGCCGGAGGTCATCCGGCCGGATCATTTGAGCAATCCAGACGCATCCGGATTGCTCAAATGATCCGACACAGACAAGAGGAGTCGATATAATGACCGCAACCTTTGTCGAGACTGACTGCAAGATCACGCATGAAGGTCGCACGTATGAGGCGGGCGGCGCCGTCGTCACGCCTGACCGGATTGTGGCTTATCCTGGCAAGGCTGGCGTGTTGAATGACTGGCATGGCAACCCGATCGGCACGTATCGGATTGTCGCGACCTGGAAAACCCCGCGCAGCTACGTCAGCAGCGCCATGCACCAGATTGAGGCTTGCGTTGCTGGCGTGACGTACACGGGCCGCGGGGCTGGCGAAGGCATGATTTTCATAGGCAGGCGCAAGGCATCTCGCCGCTAGGTCAGCAACCCGGCCGGATGCGTCCGGCCGGATCATTCGATCCGCTCTAGCGCATAGAGCGGATCGAATGATCCGAAACCAGCAAGGGAGTCCTGATCATGCCGCTTAGCTACAGTGTGCAGTTGCATCGCAACGGCGCCGTTGTGTTCTGTGCGTCCGTGCCGGCGCGTGAGGCCGGCCTTGTGGGCGACTATCACAACGGAAAGCCGTACCAGCCCGACAACGCGGCATTGCGCGCGGCTATTCCGTTTCGATATCGGAAGGCGTTCGATCGCACCATGACGTGGTGGCAGACAACGCCTTCTGGCCGCAACGTACCGCTGAAATGCACACTCCGCAGCGTCAAGGGCTGCGCACTCGGCGAATTGTTCGCAACGCCGCAATGGCCGGCAGCTTGACACTATGCGCAGTCTGCGCATATAAACAGCTATCAACAACCCAACGGAGCCGAGATCATGCTTTCCCTGCCCGTGCTTCGCGAACCGCGCAACGGCCGTAACCGCGACGCGTACCAGCACGCCATTGACTCAGCGCGGATCTACGCCACGCGGTTCCTGGAATACAACCCGGCCCGGCGCAGCACCATGCACGCGCGCGTGCGCTGGTATAGCCGCACCGCCGGCTATGCCGTGACGGTCGGCTATACCGATTCGTTCTCCGGCGGATTCGTTCCGGTCCATACCATATTCTCGCGCTAGTCGAGACCTGGCCGGCCGTGCGCCGGCCGGACTCTCTGACCGATCCGTGGCAATCCGGATCGGTCAGAGAGTCCGAACAACCACGAGGAGTCGAAACCATGTCTGTCACCATCCGCGACAACCTGACGTGTCAGGCGATCGTGACGAAATATCACGGTCCGACCAATACGCGCGGCAGCCGTATCAGCGCATCCGCCGGCGCCGGCCGGGTTTTTGTCGGCTATAACCATCGGCTGAACCAGGAACAGAACCACGCTGCCGCGGCCCGTGCGCTGGCGGACAAGCTGGCATGGTCCGGAGAACTGGCACAAGGCGGCATGCCGGACAGTTCCGGTTATGCGTTCGTGTTCATCGATCGCGCGTGAAAGAGGAGGTCGCCGCTATGTCGTACGACAAATCAACCGCCGAGGGGCAAAAGCGCCTAATGGCCGAAAGCGTCGGCATGGATTATTTCCCGCCAACGCCGATCCGCGCCACAACCGGCGATTACGGCGCCGACCCAATCGGCGACGGCACGTTCCGAATGGTACCGAGTGGCGACGTCGTCGATTACGCCGAACGTTGCCGCCGGTTGCCGCCGCCGAAACTTCGCCGCTGATTCATCGCCGAGGTCTGGCCGGCCTGAAAACCGGCCGGACTCTCTGACCGATCCGAATTTCTGGTGAACCGGATCGGTCAGAGAGTCCCACAACCCGAAGGAGTCGATACAATGGCTATCACGGCAAAGACGCATCCGTGGCGCGTGACGCTGCTGCGCGACGTGGAAACCGCGATCGGGCCGCTGGTTTCGGTCGGACTGCAATCCGGTCACGCAGTCGAGGTCGCACCGCCGCGGACCATTCCGCAAAAGGCCGGCGAACGCTGCTACCGGACGCGCCGCGACGCGGTCGAATCCGCCGCCGCCGCGTTCCGGGCCGAACATGGCGCCGACGTGTGCACCGATCCATTCAAGGCGATCGGTTGACCGTCGCCGAAAATCCCACAACCCGAAGGAGTCAAAGCCGTGAAAACCAGCCCCAAAGCCTATGAACTGGCAACGATCGTGATCAACGATGGCGCCGGATATCCGGGCCGTTGCGAGCTTGCGCGGAAAATCCGCCGCACCGCGAATAATCCGACCTATCAGCGGATTTTCGCGGCCGATTGGCTGCAGGCGGCGACTCGTGGCGCGCAGATTTATGAGCGGCAATTCGGTTCGCCGAACGCATCCGTATTTTCGGCCGCGGATATTCTCGGCGCGGCGTTGGAACTGGCCGATTACTACGCGGTACACACGGACGAAATTGACCGGTTGAAATACGCCTGAATTATATCCACAAGGCAAATGCGTGGATATAGGCCAAAAACTACTCCCGTAAGGCCCGTAAAGCCCGCCGAAAATTCCCGGAAAACGGAGAAAATGTCGTGAAACATGCGCGTGATATTTCATCGGAACTGAAAACCTTCCGAAATGATATCGGTGTTAGTCAACAAGAGTTAGCTGATCTAATAAATCTGCCCAAAGTGACCCTCAGCGGATGGGAACAAAAAAGACCGTGCGCATTTCCGGATACAATGTTGCTTTTGCTTAACTATCTGAAAAAAGACCCGAAAATCCACCGCTACCTGGCCGCGCTGCAAGAGGCCGCATAATTCGTCCGCACCCTGCGGATTTATGGTTGACTCGTTACGCTGAAAATGCCACTCTGACGCCGTGACGAACGCCGGATTTTCCGCCTTCCCCGGAAATTCCGGCGGGGATTTTCCCTTCTAACCAGTAGGTAAGAACAAATGTCCCTCTCCATCGCCCGCCTCGCCGAACCGGCCAGCGACGCCGGCAACTATCCCCGGCTGCCCGCCGAATACGGGCCGGACGTGGCCGCGTTCCTGGAGGCCAAGCGCACCCGCGCCGCGGCCGACAAGTCGGCGACCGCGCTGAAAAAGGTGCTGGTCGCGCTCATGGGTGAGTCGCCGACCGCGTTCTGCGGCCGGTATGTGATGCGAACGAAGCATGTCGCCGGTACCGAAATGCGCATCACGCTCAAGGACGGCCGCGTGATCAGCCTAGCCGCCATCCGCTGCTTCAAGCTCACCAGCGGCGAGACGATCGGCCCGGACAAAATCGCGTCGCTGGTCGGCGCGCGGTCCGGCTATGTGGATCTGGACATCGATTGACCGCCTGACCCTGCAACCCCGGCCGCGCGTCGTTTCCTCGGCGCGCGGCCGTCCTGACGTATGGCGCGCGAAGCGCCCCGCTTCATCGCGGGGTGGAGCGCAGCGCAACGAAGTGATGAAGGAACCGAACCGATGCCGCGAACGCACGAACTACACCACAACACACTGGCCGCAGTACATGCGCATCACGCCGTTGTCGGCGAAAGCGACATCGACAGCCCGCACGTGAAACTCTGGCACCTACTGTGGTCCGCCCGCGACTACGCTGCCGGGTTCGGCCTGTCGTTTGACGAAGTCATGGCGGAAGCCTGCGACGACTGGGCGAACGCAGGTTGAAGGAACCGAACCCATGACCGAACGTATGACCCTGACCGCGCCGCCGCGCTTCCATCGCAACGGCGTCTCGGGTGAGGGGTTCTTCGCCCTGGGCTTCACCTGGAAGCCCGCCGGCACCCGCCGCGCGCAACCCATGCTCGCGATTGCCTTCTACGCCGATCCGGACGAGGACGGCGCACGCCCCCGTACGTCCCGAATCGCCGTCCTCAACCCCGCCGACCCGCGCGAGACCTACCGCGGCGACGATTTCGAGGCGCAGATCCGGCAATGGATCGAGGACGCCTGTGCGACGGGTGCGGCCTACCGAGAGGAGGTCTGACCGATGACCCCCGCCGAACGCTACCCCGCGCTCATCGCCTATATCCTGGACCGCAGCACCAATTATCCGACACCCGGAAAATGGTGCGACAAACTGCGCGAAGACCAGGCCGAGGCGAGCACGGGCGGCCTCGCCGATGTGGCAACCCAACTTGCACAGGCGCAAGCCGATTTCGGCCGCTACCCTTACAACCGGGACATGGGCACTTTCCTCGCGCTCCCGTCGAAACCGGGCAGCGACGGCGACCCCGTGCACGGCTACTACATGGCCGCGCGGGTGCTGGACGCCTACCGGCTCGGCGAAGCCACGCGCGCGGCTGAGTCGCTGATCAGGGCCGGCCGCCCGCTGCGCGTCGCGGTTGCAAAGGACCGGAAAACAGGCAAACCGTTGCGGTTCGCCACGTTCGTCGGGCCGGACCAGATCCGCATCGATGGCAACCGGGTGACCCTGGCCAACGGCAAGCGCCGCGGCTCGCTCGCGTCCAACTGGTCACTCGAAACTGCCATCGTCAAACTGGCCGCCGCGCTGCGCACGGGCCTGCCCTATGGCGAGCGCGAGGCGGAGGGGCGCGAAGCGCCCGCTTCGTCGCGGAGTGGAGCGCAGCGCAACAAAGCGACGAGGGCCGCGCCATGAGCGTCCGTTACAACGCCTACGTGCAGGGTTACGAGGACCATAACGACGGGGTGACCCGCTGCCCCTACGCACTCAACACCGGCCTAGCCGACGCCTGGCAAACCGGGTGGGACGAGGCCGCAGCACACGCCGCCAGCGCCGAGGCGCTCGAGACCACGACCGACGCCGATTGACGCACCGCCGCCGCGCCGCCTCGACAGCCCCGCCGGTCACCTGCCGGCGGGGTTTTTGCTGCGCAGGTCCAGCACGGCGGGCGGCGGGTGACCGGCCGCGAGCCAATCCGGCCACGCCGCCGGGGGCGCCAGGCGCTGCAGCGCCAACAGATTGACCGCGCGCAACAGATACGTGGTCAGGTCGGCAATACCCTGTTCGGGCGGCAGGCACAAAGGCGGCATGGCGGGGGTTCCTTGCGCGCGGGGGTTGTTGCTTGTGGGGGTCGATAGCCCGCGACCGCGGAACGCCGCAACGGCGAATTTAACCGGGCGATTTTCGCCGGGGTCTGGCCAAACTCCCGTAAGGCCCGCGGGCCTTACGGGCCTTGCGGGAGTTTGAAAAATGGGCCAGGCCCGCCCGGCAGTAAGAGAGCGAGCGCAGCGACGTTCCCGCACCGCAGGTGCGGAACGACGCTCTCTTACTACCGGGCTAGGCCGCGTCGCGATTTCGTGATTTTGTGCTTTACACCCCCTAGCAAGGCCGCGTAATAAGGGTGTGGGAACCCTACCGTAAACCCGCGGCGGGCCTTGCGGGCTATAGGAGCAAAACACGAATGCCGCGACAGCAATCTGAAATGGCCCGCCTGCTGGGCCACCTGATCGCATCCGACCAGCGCCCCGCCGATCTCGCGCGGTTGCTGACGAATAACGATTTCAGCGCGACGACACGGCAGGCGTACGACCAGCACGTTCGGCGCCTGCTGGCGCGGTTGGAAAAGCACGGCGTCGTCGCGTCCAGCGTCAGGCAGGGCCAGCGGTGGTATCGGTTGGAGAACGCCGACAAAGCCGCCGAGGTGTCATATAACCATGTCAACTTGGACGGGCAGCGCGACAGCGAGGCGCGCGAAACCGCGTACAGACGCCGCGCAGAGCGGGCCAAGCCTCCGCCGCTCAACGCCGGATGCCTTCCCGGCGACCGTTTTACTAGCAAGGGGCAACCCTTCGTCTGCGTGGGGGCTGAGCAGGTGGCCACGTCCGGCCGTGTGATGCGCGCCCGCCGACGGAAAAAGAAAGACCCGCGCCCTGTCGAACCGTTCGAGATGGCTGTGACCGTCTGGCGCAGTGTGTGCGCCGCGCCGGGGTGTAGCGCCGAGTTCGATCAGAATTTCACTTTGCGCTTCCCCTCGCGTGTGAGGGTGGGACTACTCCGCAATTGCGCAGCGCACAGAGGCAACCCGGTGCTTTACAGCGACGGCCGCCTCGCTTCAATCGATCCCACCGCTGCCGATAAATTCGACCTGTTCCGTCAACGCTACACCCGCAAATACCCGAACTGGTGAAAAATGACCGACCTACACGACCCCGACGATGACCTTTACGCCTTTCGCCGGCTTACCGAATTTTTGTCCGCGGGGCCGCAACCGATCCGCGCCATCGCCGATGACCTGCTCGCGCACCGGGTTTTGCGGCGCAGGAAACAACCGCACCGCATTCGCCGGCCCGCGTACAACATCGTCGCTTATGCCGCGCGGCACGGTTTGCTAGAGCGCGTCGGTAGCGGAAGCGGCAGCCTGTGGCGCTTGTCCGGCGCAGATCCGGAAACGATTTACGCGAAGATACGGGCCTGCAAGGCGCGGTTGCAGGCAACCTGGGCGCGGCACGACGCCATACGCGCGCTGCCGACCTACGTGGCGCCGTGGCGCGCGTCTTCGCCCGATCTTGGCTGTCAGCCGGGCGACCGGTTTACGTACATGCGCCGGTCGTTCACCTGCGTCGAGGTGCGGGAGCACGACTACGGTTTCGGTGCAAAAGAATGGCTGGCCGATTGGGCAACTGAGTGCGCCGCGCCGGGCTGTGGCGCCACGTTCGTGCAGTCGGTCGAGTCCGCGTTTCCTTTTGTCCACCGCAACGGCCTGACTGTCCGCTGTCCGGCCCATCGGCCGCGAGGCGTGATGCCTGTACTGAAAATGAAAAATCATCGGACGATTGCTGCGCTCGACACACCGGACATGGGTTGTCAAGTTGGCGACCAGTTCACACATATGTATCACACGTTTAAGTGCGTCGGCCACAGGCCGCACGTTACCAAAGACGGGCGTGAAACATACTTGGCTGAGTGGCAATCGACTTGCGCAAACTCTGATTGCGCGCGCTCTTTTGTGGCGACAACCCGGCTTATGTTTCCGCGGGAACCGTCCGCCTGGCTGCGCATGGTTTGCGAAGCATGCCGCACTCCGCCGCAGATCGACGTTCCGCCTCCGGCCTGACCGTGCTATACCAATGCTCATGCTCGCGCACCCCGGCACCCCCTCCGCGATCGGCGTCGTCATTTCGCAGGATGGTGACAATTACGCAATCAACTGTATCCTGGAGGGCGTGGCCGGCGGTTCCATGCCCGGCGCGGTCACGGTCGCCGTGCTCACCCCCGGCCCGCGCGACGGGTTGCGGGTGGAACAGTACCCGCTGCCGACCGTGGGCACCCGCGGCCTGATCCTGTTCCCGCGCGGGGACTTCCGCTCGCCAGTGTGGGTCGGCTCGCTGCCCGGCCCGCTCAACGACGCCCTCTCAGGCGCGCCCGGCGTCGAGAACGTTTCCTGGTCGTCCCGGTTCTCGGGCTGGAGCCATTTCCAGGACGAGCAGGGGCAGGAGCAGATCACCTGGCCGGACGGTTCGACGCTGACCGTGGGGGCGCCCGCCTCGCCGACCCGCCACATCGTCACAAAGAACCAGCAGCGCCAGCGTGTGCCATTCCCGCACGCCGAGCGGGTGGCCCTGAAGCCAAGCCCGTTCCCGTTCGTCCTGCAGCTTGCCTCCGGGGCGTCGATCGAGTGCACGACCGCTGGCGCCATCGTCATCACCGCGGGGTCCGGGCAGACCATCACCCTGCAGGGCGATACCAACGTCGTCGGCGCCCTGACCGCGACCGGCAACGTCACGGCGGGCCAGGGTGGCGCCGATCAGGTAGACCTGCAGGGTCACGAGCATCAGGTGCAGAACGTGCAGGCCGGCGGCTCCACCATCACCACGACCGCCCCGATCGCCGGCACGTAGCGCCCGCATCCATCGCGGAAATAATTTAAGGTATTTTCGGCGGATGGGCTTGTGCATACCCCGCCGGTGGCGTATCGTTCTGTCTGTCGGCGCGGGGTTCCCTCCCGCGCGCAGCACGGAGGACGGACGATGAACGAAACCGAACGCGAACAGGCCAAGAGCACGCTGGCGGCCAAGAAGAACGACCTGCTGCGGCAGATGGCGCAGCACTACCGGACGGACGACCTCGGCAATCAGGTCTGGAAGGGCACGCAGCGCGAGTGGGATTTCTACCAAGAGCAACTGCGCCAGATCGCCGAGCACCAGAGCGCCTACACCCGCGCCTGACCCACACCGCCGCCGGGGCGCTGCGCCCCGGCCTTTCCGCGAGGATGAGACGATGGAACATTTTTTCGTAACGGCCGAGAACCTGCGCGACGCGCGGGAATCGTGCATCGCGATCGACCAGCGCAACGAGATGGAACCGGGTTGCGAGACCTGGGGCATTACCTATGCCGGCGGCCAGCGCGGACAGATGACCGTGTGGACGGAAACCGGGCGCGGCGCCGTGATGTGGGGCGGTGACAGCGAGTGGGGCAACTGGGACGGGGATGACCGCACGCTGCACCTCGACAACGGCGCGATTGTCAACGAGGAGGGCGAGATCATCGCCGAGGCCGGCGAGAGCGAGGAGGGCTGAGCGATGACGACCTACACCTACCCGTCCGACGGTAGCGGCGTCGCCCGCTCCGGGTGGACCGCCCGCGAAGTCGCCGAAATGCGGCTCGGGCACGACGGGCAGCGCTACGAGATGCGCCGCGACGGCGACTGTTGGCAGGTCTACGGCGGTCAGTGGCGGGGTCGCATGTCTCCGCTCTGGTCCGGCCCGGCGCCGCACGGCCGGCTGCTGCTGTCGTTCGCCGAAACCGAGGCCGAAGCCTGGGCCGAGATCGCGCCGCTCGTCGTGTTCGCCGACTGGCACCGTGTGCCGGAGGCGATGGCGGACGAGGACTACCGGCAGATGCTGGCCGAACTCGCCGCGGATGACGAGAGCGAGGAGGGCTGAGCGATGCCGTATGCCGACGAAACCCGGCGCAAGCAGGCCGTCAACCGCGCGTCGAAGGCGTGGCGCGAGCGGCAGAAACAGCGGGCCGACCGGTTCGAGACGGCGTTGCGCGAGATCGCGGCGGGCTGCCCGCAACCCACCACCCGCGCCGCGCTGGCGCTGCAAGAGGAACCGGCGGCCTAGCGCCGGCGAGCGCGGTTCGCGACCTCCTCCGCCGTGACCGTCCGCGGCGCCGCCATGTGCGGGATGAGCGACTCCGATGGCCCGACCGCCCGCCCCGCCACGCGCAGGGCGGGCAGGTCGCCGTGCAGGTTGCCGGACCCCGGCAGGCGCGTCTGCCGCGCCACGACGACGGTCTGGTGCACCAGCGTCGCGCCGAACGTGGCATCGTCGCGCAGCGCGTCGAACACCACGTCCAGCCAGCCGCGATCGGCCCACAACTTCGCCCAGTGCCGCCCCTGCTCGTAGCCGATGCCGCAGACCTGCTCGGCCTCTTTCCACTCGCCGAGGCCGAGCGCCATCATCAGGCAGTCCAGCATCCGCCGCACCCGCGGCAGGTCGCGCACCGCGTTGGCGTGCACGACGCCGCGGGCGTGCGCGTCCAGCAGCGCCTCGGCCACGCGGGCGAACTGCAGATCGGTCAGCGGACGCGGGCGCACCGAGCGGCGCGAGGCGCGCTTGGGCACCGCGGCCGGATCGACCCGGCTGGCCTCGATCCAGGCGTCGAGATCCTCGACCGCGTAGCGGATGGTCACCTTGCCGCCGAAAGTGGGCGGCACGTCGGGCTGCTGCGCGGCCTGCAGCGGGTGCGGGCGGCCGTCCTTGAGCGCGTACAGCCATTTCGGGCCACTGCGCGCCTGCCGCCAGCGGTCCAGCGTGGTCGGCGTGACTCCGAGATAGGCGGCGGCCTGGTTCGGTGATAGGAGTTTGCGCAGCATGGCTGCGAAGATGGCAACGATCGTGAAACCCGGTCAAGTGGCGAAACGAGTCAACCCGGAAGCCCTGCGCCAACAGGCGGCGCAGCAGTTGCGCGCGCTGCTGTCGCAATACGACATCGCCGAGTTCCAGGCGCAGACGCACGCCGCGGCGATGATCGACCTGCTGGCCAACTTCGCCTACGACGTGACCTTGCCCGGCGACCCGCTGGAGGTGGCGCGCTTCCGCGCCGACATGGCGATGCGGGTGCTCGACCGCGCCTATGGCAAGCCCGCCGAGAAACAATATCTCAAGGTCGAGGACAACCGCGCGCCGGAGGACAAGACGGTCACGGTCGAGATCGAGACCGTGCGGCAGGCGGTGACCGAGTTCCGGCAGATGGACCAGTATTTCCACCTGCCGCCGGACCAGTGGCCGGAATGGCTGCGGCGTCGGGTATCCGGCGGCGCAGAGCTTGCGCCCGAAGGCGAGCGCAGCGCGCCGGAGGGCCAAGGCTGTGCGAACCGGGTATCCGGTGCGCCATCGGCGGAGCCGGGTGACGGCGAAGAAAACGATCCAGGAGCGCAAAAAGGCAGTTGACGGGACCGTGAGCGGGGCGGTATGGTCCGCTTGTCCAACGACGCTTGCCTGTCTCGGACGTTTCCTCCCCCTAAACTGGCCCGTCCCGCCCTGGACGGGCCGTTTTCTTTTCGGGTCGCCCGGCCGCTCAGGCCAGCCGCCAGCGGGTCGCCCGCGCCACTCCGGTGCTGACCGCCACTCCCTCCGAGCGCAACTGCTCCAGCGCCCGCTGCATGCGCTTGCGGGCCACCTGCGCGTCCGCGCCGGCCAGGAACGGCGTGTCGGCCAGCATGCGCGCGAGATCGGTCGGCGTGACCGCCCCCTCGACGTAGGACAGCACGCCGCGCACGGCGGCGGCGAGGCCGGCGGGATCGGTCGACTGGCCGCGGACCGGGCTGGTGCGCCCCTGGGCGGCGAACCCGGTGGTGTCCTCCGGTTCCGGATCGACCGGGGTGAGCGGCACGTCCATCAGCGCCGCGACGCCCTCGGCGTCGCGGCCGAACGCCAGCCGCGCTTCGTCGTCGCGCACGCTGAGCAGCGCGCTGATCGGGGACGCCGGCTGCCAGTCCTTGTTGCGGCGGGTGACGACGCGCATCCAGGCATGTTTGTAGCCCTCGGCGTCGGGCTGGCGGGTCAGCATCAGGCGCTTGGCCGTGACCAGGCCCGATCCGTCGTCGTCCTCATCGGCGGCGCCGGGCTTGCGCTTCATCGCCGGCACCACGGAGATGATGATCTCGGCGAGGCCGTCGAGGCGGTTGCTGCCGGAGGTGCCTTCCGGGTCGGACTTCGGCGCGTGGTGCAGCACCGGCACGGTCAGCCAGTCGCGCCCCTCGCGGATGGTCAGCAGCGCCTGCTGCACCCGCGCCATGTCCTCGTCGGAGGTGACGCCGCCTTTGGCGACCGAGCGCAGCGTGTCGATCACCAGCATCACCGGTTTGCCGGAATCGGCGTGCAGCTTGTCCACGTCGGCGGCGATGGCGGCGGCCTGCTCGTCGATCATCAGGCCGCCCTGCCCCTGCACGCGCACGCGCCCGCGCAGCAGCCGCTTGATCTCATGGATGTCGTGCTGCTCGCCCTCGGCGGCAAACAGCGCCTGGGCGAAGCGGGCGATGTTGCGCACCGTCTGGTTCACCGATTCCGCGCCCCAGTAGTAGGTGGCGGCCTCCTCGCAGGCCATGCCGTTGAAGTCGAACCCGTACGAGAGGCACGCGGCCAGATACTGCACCAGCGGGCTTTTGCCGACGCCGGGCAGGCCGGTGATCATCGCGGTCGCGTTGACCTGCAGGAACCCGTGCACCAGGAACCGCGGCGGGCGGCCGTAGAGGTCGAAGGCGTCGTCGAACTCAAGCGCCGGGCGGAAGGCGGACAGGACCGCGCCCTGCGCGAACGGGGCGCCGGGCGGTGCGGGACCGGCGGCGCCTTCCGGCAGCGGCACGGCGCCGAAGGCGCTGGCGGCCTCCTCCTGGCGTTTCAGCGCGTAGGCGTCGTGCGGGGTGAGCAGGCCGGTCTTGCGCCGGAACGTGTCGATCGCGACCTGCACGTCGTGCCAGGTGTCGTCGAGCGTGTGGCCGAACAGGGTCAACCGCTCATCGATCAGGTGGATCTCGGCGTCCGCCTCGCCCCGCTTCACCTTTTTCGCGACGATGCGGATCATGGTGTCGTGCCAGTTGCCCGGCACGAGGCCCGCGATCAGGTCGGCGATGGACTCGTCCGGGCCGCTGTCCTGCTGCGCGGATGGTTCCGGCGCCGGTTCCGGCGGCAGCGTCAGCGCCACGCGCTCGAACGCATAGGACAGGCAGGTCGAGTCCGCGGCCGGTGTCCAGGAGGTCATCTCCGGGATGCGGCCGGACTTGTACGGCCAGGCGATGCTGCCCGGCAGGCGCATCACGCGGACGGGATTCGTAACGGAACTATCGCCGCCGTAGAGTGCGAACACCCGCCGGTTGAGGCTCCGCACTTCGTCGGCGTCGCGCAGCGGGCTGGAGAATCGATGATAGGTCTGCCGGCGCAGGTGTGGATGGCGGCCGGTGATGATGACGGCAGACGGGCGGAGGATGGACTCGACCTTGCCGGCGGCCTCGATGTCCTCCGCCCTGTCGGCGTCGCCCCAGATCCCCGGCGACTGCACGAAATGCTTGTCGCCGGAGCGGTGATCGCGGTCGTTGCTGACGGTGGCGGTGCCGAAATAGACATTGCAGCCGGGGATGGCGTTCAGTGCGGCGGCCTGGGCCGCCATCGCGGCTTCCTCGCCGAGCCGGAAGTGCATCGCGTTCTTGGGTTTGCCGTCGTCCTGCGGATCGCCCCAGCAGAGTTCGAGATGGCCGTGCGTGCAGTGCTGGAACCAGAAGCGGAGCCAGGACTCCATCGCGCCCTGGTCGGGCGCGAAATCAACTTGGGGCGGTCCGGCGTATGCTGACACGTTGCTGGCCTAGTTCCATTCGCCGATGATGCTGTCGATCTCGCGCAGTACGGCGGGACCGCAGCCCGGCCGCGAAGCCCACCATGCGCGCCCCCGCTCGCGCACGATCGCCGGCGGGTGCGCGCAGTGGTCGGCGAGGATGTTGTAGAGCCGGGTCGAGACCACGGTGCCGCACCAGCGTTGATAGGTGACGCGGCCCGGCCCGGAGATGTGCGGGGGTGTTCCACACCGCGTCGCGTGCTCGCGCAGCAACTGCCGGACGCGCTCGATGCTGATACCTTCCTCGAGCGCGATCTCGCGCAGGTAGCGCCCTGCGATGCGGCCGGCGGCGATGCGCTGCAACCGCTCGGCGCGGTCCGTGTGCGCGGCGCTCATGCCCGCTCGCCCGCGCGTGACCGCTCGCCCGTGAGCGCCACCTTGCGCTGGGCGCCGAAACGCGATATGTCGGGGTCTGCCACAGTTCGGCTCCTACTGGTTGTGGCATTGGGAAGCGGCGGCCGGTGCGGGGTCTGAGGGACCGCACCGGCCGTTTGCTTACCCTAGCCGCTTATCACGGTCCCGTGTCAAGACCGGCGGCGAATCAGGCAGCCCGGTGCAGCCACAGGCGCTCTGTCCGCACCCGCGCCTGCCAGCGCGCATGGCTCTCGGTCCAGTGCGTCGTCATGCCGGCGACGCTGCACACCAACCGCACCGAGCCGTTCTCGGCGCCCAGCACGGCGATCCGGCCGCCCGTCGGTGCTTTCCATACCTGCCCGGCGGCCGGCAGCACGGCGAGGCTGTTGCGGTGTCGACGGTGGCACCGGTCCTCCTGCCAGACGCTCCAGGTCAGCGTGCCCGCGATCAGCACCAGGGCGGCAATCGCGCTGCACAGCGTGATCAGGGCGGCCTGCTCGTAGACATCGAACACGTTTCGGCTCCTTTCGCTTGGTGACAGGACCCGGCAGGCAGGCGGACGTGCTACGACCGACATAAACCGCCATCTGCAACCCTCCCGGTCCTGTGACCGCGAAGGTTATGCCCGACATCCCGCTTCGTGCAAGCGCAAATCAGCGAAAAATTCCCTTGCGCCGGGAAATTACCTATGCTCATCTCCGCAATGACGCAAACGCGAGTGGCAGGAGGCCCCGGTGAAACTGCGCGACTGGATGATCGAGCACAACATGGGCAACGCCGACGTGGCGGCGGCCTGCGGCGTGCATCCGGTCTCGGTGATCGACTGGGCCAAGGACCGCGCGACGCCGCGGCCGAAGCACATGCGGGCGCTGGTGCGTCTGACCAAGGGCGCGGTCACCGCGTCCGATTTCCCGCCGCGCCGCGTCGGCCGGCCCCCCAAGATGAAAGGCGAGTAGGATGCCCCGAGCGACCGCGACCACCCCGGCCGAGAAGCCCGCCAGCTACCGACGCGGCCAGGAGGTCGAATACGTCACCACCGGCCGGCATGGCCGCAGCAGCCCGCGCGTCGGGCGCTACCAGGGCCGCGCGCACACCGCGACCGGCGTGTTCCTGGAGATCCGCACGCCGGAAGGCCGGCGGGTGCGCGTGCGCCCGTCGAACGTGCAGGCGCTGGACTGAGGCACGTCATGGCGTATTCGTTTTCGTTTGCCGACGAACCGAGCGTCGAGATACCGGAACTCGACGCTTTCATGGCCGACCTGAAGGCGGCGTGCGAGAAACACGGGGTCGGTTTTGTCCTTGAATGGGACAACGATGATATAAAAATACTGAATATCGTTCCAGTTGCCGCGGGCGACTGGGCTATGTTCACGGACTATCTCACTTATTACGAAGGCGGTGTTCCGTTTCTGGACGCGGCAAAGGCGCGGTGGCGGACGCTGGTGGCGGAGCGTGACCGCGCGCGGCGCGAGCAGGCCGCGCAGCAGAGCCGGGCGGAGATAGCGCGCCAGGAAACGGCGCTGAAAGCCCAAGGCATCACGCTCTCAGACGGTCATTACCGGTTGGTGAAGGACGCATAGAATGAGCGACGAGACGCCCGGTGCCGGGCACAATTCGCAGGTGGCGCCCGACCGGTTGCGCAGCCTGATCGAGCGCATCGAACGACTGGAAAGCGAGAAGAAGGCGCTCGCCTCCGACATCAAGGACATCTATACGGAAGCGAAATCTTCCGGGTATGATACCGGCGTCATGCGCGCGCTGGTCCGCCTGCGCGCGAAAGACCCGGACAAGTTGTCCGAGTTCGAGCAGATGCTGGAGTTCTACCGCTCGGTCCTGGGCTGCTGATGATCGTCATCGGGGTCGATACCGGGGCGCTCGGTGCGCTGGCGTTCCTGACCGAGAGCGGCGAGTTGCTGTCGGTCGCCGACATGCCGGTCGATCTGGTCGAGGTGGCCGGCAAGGAGCGCAAGCGCATCTCGGCGCCGCGGCTGGCCGACCTGCTGCGCCCGTTCGCCGACGGCGCGCACCTGTTCTGCGAACTGCCGACCGGGCGCCCGCTGTTCGGCCGCAACAAGCAGACCGGGCAGGTCGAGTCGCGCACGCCCGGTGCCGCCGGCATGCTGGCGCTCGGCGAGAGCGTCGGCATGGTGCGGATGGCGGCGGCGGCCTTCAATATCGCATTCACCGGCATGCAGCCCGGCATCTGGAAGAAGGCGCTGCGCTGCCCGGCCGGCAAGGACGACGCGCGGCGGATGGCGATGGAAACGTTCCCCGCGCACCGGACCCTGTTCGCGCGGGTGCGCGATGATGGAAGGGCCGAAGCTGCCCTGATTTCTGTTTACGGCCTGCGTACGCTTTCCCGAAAAATGTAGGAACGACGATGGATCTCGCATCCCTGTTTTCTGCCGCCGACAGCAATGAACGCCAGCCCGCACGTCCGCACCCGACGGCGCAGCGCATGGAACTGCGCGACCGCTGGAAACGCGCGCAGGAAACGACTGCCTTCGCGCCCGGCGACCTCGTGCGCCAGAAACCCGGCCTCGGCATCCTGAAAGACCCGGATGCCTGCCAGGCGATCTACTGGGGCGCGTTCGACATCGCCAACCCGGCGCACCGGTTGTGCCTGGAGGACCAGTTGCAGCGCGGCACCGTGCTGCCGGTGTTCGACTGCTTCATCGCGGTGGTGGCGGACGACACCCGCACGCTGGCGTTCTACGTCACCGACTCGGCGACGCTGGAACTGGACCCGGAGCAGGTCGAGGAGTCCGCGACATGACGCTCACGCTTCGACCGCATCCGCTGAAGCGGGTCGATCTGATCAAGGTATGCGTCGCGCTCGCCATGCGCGGCGAGAACGTCACCGCGATTCGGTTGGCGCAGCAGGCCGGCGTGTCTCTGGCGGAAGCGAAGCAGTGGATCGAGGAGATCATCACGCCGACCGCGGTGGAGAAACTGCGCGCCCAGCGCGCGGCGGGGTCCGCCGAACCGAAGCGCACGCTGCCGTTCGTGGCGGCGTCCGCGCCGCACTGGATCGTCGTCTGCATGTCGCGGCGGCGGGAGGAACCGCAGCAGCGGCAGGCCGGCAACGGCTTGTTCTTCCGTCATCCGACGCGCGAGGCGGCCGAGGCGGAGGCGCGACGCCTGGCGGCAAAGCATCCCGGCCGGCGCTTCTCGGTCTACGGGTCAGGCGAATCGTTCAAGGTCGAAACACGGAAGGAAGCAACCGATGCGTAACCCCTGCGCGCCCCGGCCGCGCTGGTGGCGGCGAAGCGCCGGTCACGCGCGCGGTGTCGCGCTCACCGCCCCGCCGTGCCCGGTGCCGGTGAAGGGCAGCATCGCCAAGGCGCTGATGCTCGGCCTGCTGGGCACGGGCGCGCTGGCGAGCGGCGCCGCGGCCAGCGTCGCCTGGACCGCCCTGTCGCCGCCCGCTGCGCCGGCGATAGGGGTGCTGCCCGAGCTCGGGGCGGCGCCGGCGGCGTTCGACCGCGTGTGGCGCCCGGATGATTGCCGCGACGACTGCGGTGACGACGGCCACAGGCATCGGCGCCCGCCGCAGGACGTGCCGGAACCGATGAGCCTGATCATTTTCGGCGAGGCGCTGGTCGGCCTCGCCGCGGCGCGCTGCCTGACGCGGACGTGGTAGGCGGTCCACTCAAACCCCACCAGCAGGCGGGCGCGGCGTTCCTGGCGCAGCGCCCGTTCGGCCTGTTGGCGGACAGTCCCGGCGCCGGCAAGACGGCGACCCTGATCCGCGCCTGCGACCTCGCCAATGCCAACCGGGTATTGGTGTTCTGCCCGGCGGCGGTGCGTCCGCACTGGGAGTTGGAGTTCCTGCGCTGGCAGCGCACCGGCCGGCCGGTGCGGGCGCTGGCTGGCAACCCGAAAGCGCCGCCCGGCGCCGGCGTCACCATCATGGCGCACGCGGCGCTGGTGAAACCGGCGGAATATGCCCGGCTCTGGCACGCCGGCCCGTACGACGCGATCATCGTCGACGAGGGGCACGACTTCCGTGCCTATACCGCGGCGCGCGCCCGGCACCTCTACGCGCCGGCGCTGGCCGATCCGCAGGCGGCGATGGCCGCGCCGATGCCGGACGGGCTGTGGACCCGCGCGCGGCACGTCTGGCACGCGACCGGCACGCCGGTGGTGAATTCGGCCGCCGACCTCTATCCGCTGCTCGGTGGGCCGCTGGCCGGGCGCACGGATCTCGGGTCGCCGTCCTGGTGGGAGTTCTGCACCAAATTCACCGACCTCAAGCCCGACGGCTTCAACGGCATGAAGCCGACCGGCGTGCGCGAGGCGGAGACGCTGCGCGCCACGTTGCGCCCCTGGACCTTGCGGCGCGACTTCGATGTCGGCGTGCCGCTGCGCATCGACGCGGTGCCGTTGCCGGTGCCGGAGACCGCGCTGACCGAGGCGCTGGCCGGGCTGGAAGGCTGGACGCCGGAGAAGTTGCGCGAGGTGCTGGAGAGCGGCGAGGAACCGTCCGATGCGGCGATCAGCCGGGTGCGGCGCGCGCTCGGGCTGGCGAAGGCGCCGGCAGCCGCCGCAGCGATCGACCACGTCCTGCGCGACGGCGCCGGTCCGCTGGTGGCGTTCTACCATCATCGCGACGTGCGCGACGCGCTGCACCGGACGCTGACGCCGCGCTGGCGGGTCGGGTGGATCGACGGATCGGTCAACCGCGCGCAACTGCAGGCCGGCGTCGAGTGGTTCCAGGCCGGGCGGATGGATGTGCTGCTGGTGCAGACCCAGGCCGGCGGCACCGGTCTCACGCTGACGCGCGCCAATGTCGCGGCGGTGGTGGAGTTGCCTTGGACGGCGGCGGCGCTGCTGCAGGCGGTGAAGCGCGTGCATCGTCTTGGCCAGACGCGGCCGTGTTTCGGGGCGCTGCTGACCGCGCGCTGCTGGCTGGAGGATGTGATGCTGCGCGTGCTGGCGACCAAGAAATCCATGAGCGAAGAAATTTTCGGCCCGCTGACGGAACTGGTTGCCTGACCCACGAACTCGTGATAAATTCGCGGCCGGGATTGAGACAGTATCATATCGGCCGCTTTCCCACGGCACGAAAGGCACGAAAATGGAAATCATGCTGAAACTGACGGTCGGATCGGGCGTCAGCGCGCTCGCGATCGAGCAGTTTTTCACCTGGGCGCAGCGCATCGAGCAGGGCGGCGATCCGGTCGCGGATATCGCCCGGCACGCCGAGACGACGACCGTGGCGCGGGCCGAAGCGCCGAAGCAGATAACCGTGCCGGTCACGGTCGAACCGCAGGCGGCCAACGATGCCGGCGAGGAAGACGCGCCCGCACCGACCGCCGAGCAGCCGAAGAAGCGCCGCGGCCGTCCGCGCAAGACCCCCGAGGTGGCGCCGGCGGGCATGACGGCGGAGGATGACGCGCCCGAGGACGAGATCGAGGTCGAGGAGCCGGTAGTGCCGCCGGTCAACGCAGCCCCGCCGCCCGTCGTGGCCAGCCTGTCGGCCGAGCAGGCGCGCGCCGTGCTCGGCATGATGGCGGAACCGCCCGCCCCGGTCGCGGCGATCCCGGCGACGATCTCCCCCGCCGTGTCGGGCGTGGCGATCCCGCCAGCGGCCGAACCGGTCGCGCCTGCTCCGGTTGCCGTGCCGCCGCAACCCCCGCTCGCCGAGACCGCCATCCCGGCGGCGATGCCGGCGGTGCCGCCCGCCGCCGAGGTGGTGCAGGACGGCGTGCCGACCGTCGATCAGTTGCGCGCCGAATGCGCCAAGTGCATGTCGGTCGATCCGGCGCTGCCGTTCCAGATCATGACCAAGCAGTATGGTTTCGGCCGCGCCGACGCGGTGCCGCCGGAGAAGCGCGCCGAGGTGATGCTGGCGATCGCCGAGGCGCGCGAGGCGGCCCGCGCGGCGAAGGCGGCTTGACCGATGAAGACGGTGCAGGACGTTATCACGCTGTTGCGGCGCGGTTGCCAGTCGGGCGACCCGCACCACACACTTTATATCATGCCGTTGGCCGAAGCGACGCAGATGGCCGACATTCTGGACGCGGCCGAAACAACCCATTCGACCTCGGACGACGACGTGGTCGCGGCGCGCAAATGGGCGTTCGAGGTGCTCTGGCGCTCGGCGCCTTACACGACCAGTGATGAAAGCCTGGGGAGTCGCGCGATCGCGGAGCACGCGAATCTGCTGGCAGCATGGGCGCTGACGGGAGAGGTCTGGCCGGCATGAACGTGGTCGCCATCCCGCCGTCGCCGACCGTCTCGCCGGCCGAGCGGCTGGCGGCCCTGCAGGCGCGGCAGGCCCGCCGGGAAGTGTTGTTCCGGCCCTCCAGCACCGAACGCTGGATGGCCTGTGCCGGCTCGACGCAACTGGCGGTCGGCGTGCCGGCCGACCGCTCGTCGGACTACGCCCGCGAAGGCACGGCGGCGCACACCGTCGCCGAGCAGGCGCTGCGCGGCATCCGCCAGCCCGACGAGTGGACCGACCGCATGGTGCAACTCGACGATGGCGGCCTGCACGGCGTGTTCGTCAAGGCCGAGATGGTCGAGGCGGTGCAGGTCTACGTCGACGAGGCGGCGAAATGGCGCAGCGCCGACTGCCGGGAGTTCGTCGAGCACCGCATGTCGCTGGCGCCGCTCGACCCGGACGATCCGCTGCTGGCGCAGGTGGCGGGCACGGCGGACCACGTCATCCTCGATTACGTGTGCCGACGCATCGTCATCCGCGACCTGAAATACGGCGTCGGCGTGCCAGTCGCGCCCACCAGCCCGCAGTTGCGCGTCTACGGCCTGACGGCGCTGGCGACGTTCCCGCCGCCGGAGGGCGGCTGGGCGGAGGTGGTCTGCGAGGTGGTGCAACCGCGCCTGCCGAACGAGGACGACCGGGTGAAGTCGGTGCGCTATGAGCCGGTGGACCTGCTCGACTTCCTCGGCGACGTGTATGGCGCGCTGACGGCGGCGGTCGGCGACGATCCGCCGCTCACCCCGGACCCGACCGGGAAATGGTGCCGCCGGTGTCCGGCGGCGGCACAGTGTCCGGCGCTGGCGCACCGCGCGCTGCTGGCCGGGCGCGATGCGTTCGGCGCGGTGCCGATCCAGGCCACCGCGCTGACACCGATGCCGCCCGCGCCGCGGGAGATCGTGCTGCCCGACCCGGCGCAGGCCGCGCCGGATGACATCGCCACCTGGCTCGATTCGCGCGCCGCGGTCGAGACGTTCTTCACTGCGGTCGCGCAGCGCGCGGTGCAACTGATCAGCGGCGGCACGAAAGTGCCGGGCTGGAAGCTGGTCTCGCGCTCGGGCAACCGGGTGTGGGCCGATCCGGACACCGCGCCGGGGGCGCTACTCGAACTCGGCCTGACGGTGGAGGCGATCCACACCGCGCCGAAACTGAAATCGCCAGCGCAGGTGGAGAAACTGCTGCCGAAGGCGAAGCGCGACGCCATCGCGGAGATGGTGACGCGGCCGGAAGGCTCGCCGACGCTGGTGCGCGCCGACGACAAGCGCGACGCGCTGACACCGGTGTTCGGCCCAGTGATCGACGGAGAGGTAGCATGAGCGATACCGTCGCCTGGATATCGGGTGTCGTCGCGGCCGTCCTGATGCTGGCGATGCTGGTGGCCGGCCCCGCCACCTGCACCGTGCTGACGCAGCGCGAGATCACCAAGCAGGTGCAGGTGGCCTGCGGTGGTGATCTCAGCCACGACGCGGCCCGCTCGGCGGCCTGTGTGTTGGCGCTGCGCAAGCGCGCCAGCGACACGCAGTGACTTCGTAATTTTGCCGGCGCCGTGATTTTTCCGCTTCCCAGCGGCAGTGTTTCGGACTAGGCTCGTTCCGTTGGCCGTGTTCCTGGCCTCCTTGCCCCGCACACGCTGACGCAGACCACCGCGACCCATTCGCAACCACGAGGACACGATGAACCAGATCACCCCCACCGCGCCCGACGCCTATCTCGCGGCCCAGACCGCGCCGCAGCAGGCGATCAAACTCGACAAGACCGACAAGTTCACCGGCATCCGCATGATCACGCCGATCGGGCGCCTGTCCTTCGTCAACATCGTCGAGGCCAAGGCGGTCAATCAGGACGACGAGGGCAAGCCCGGCGCCAAGAAGTTCAGCCTGCAGATCGTGCTCAATCCGGCGTCCTGCGGCGATATCTGGAAGGCCGTGTGCATGGTCGCCAACGACCGCTGGCCGGCCGAGCAGGTGCCGAACCCGCAGACCGGCGAGATGACGCAGATCAACGGCGAACAGATGCTGCGCATGGGCCTGCTGCATTCGCCGTTGAGAAACGGCGACCAGCAATACATGAAGAAGCCGGCCACCTACGGCATCTATCGCGGCCAGTTCTTCATCAACGCCGGCACCGGCGAGAAGTACCAGCCCGTCGTCTACGACCAGAACGGCCAGCCCGCCAACCCCGCCTCGATCTACTCGGGCTGCTACGGCCGGCTCTGGATCACCGTGCAGGCGTTCTGGCCGAAGCCCGGCCAGCAGGGCGCGCGCGGCAAGGGCGTGACGGCCTACCTGAACGGCGTGCAGTTCGTGCGCCACGGCGAGAAGCTCTCCGGGTTCGACGCGCTCGGCGCGGGCGCGGCGGCCTTCGCGGCGGCGCCGCTGGTGGAAGACCCGAGCATGTTCGGCATGAACACGGCGGGCGCCGTGCCCGGCGCACCGGCGGCAGCACCCGCGCCTGGTGGCTTTGCCGCTCCGCAGCCCGGTGCGCCTGCCGGGTTTGCCGCGCCGGCGGGCGGGATGCCGGCAGGGGCGCCGAACTGGGGCACCCCGGCGGTTGGCGGTGGCGCGGCCTTCCCCGGCTGATCGCAACACGGCCCCGGCATCGACGTGCTGGGGCCACCGCGAAAGAACACGCACAAACTCACGGCGAGGGCAACCAGCCAATGACATCGGCGGCGTGGTACGCGCAACGGCGCCACTACCGGGATCTGCGCGACCGGTTGCTGGGCGAAGGCTTCGACGTGCTCGACGCCTGGACTGGGCGCCATTTACGCCTGCGCGTTCGGCGCGGCGGCCCTGAGGTGACGATCACCTGCGGCGGCACGCCGGCCGTGCCCGAACATGCCGTCGATAACGTGCTCGGCATCCGCCCGTCGGCGATGCTGCTGCGGCGCCACACGAACGGCAACGAGCGGTGGCTGGTGCGGCTCGGCACCACCTCCGTGATCGCGGTGTGGCAGCCATTCGACGCGACAGTGCTGACCGTGCTGCCGGCCGACGCGCGCCAGTGGCAGCCACGGGTCTCGCCGCGCGGCCCGGGCCGCACTCGGCGCGAGCGCGTCCGCGAAGAAGTGTGGGAGTGAGCGCGGTGCTGGTCCTGAGCATCGACTGGGAGACGTGGTGCGAACTGCCGATCGCGGTCGGCATCGACAAATACTCCCGCGCCTGCCGCATTCTGATGATGGCGTACAAGCTGGTCGGCGTCGCCGAGGAACCGAAAATCTGGTGGCCCGGCGAACCGGTGCCGCAGGTCGTATTCGACGTGATCGCCTCCGGCGGCCGGATTGCCGGTTGGAACTCGTTGTCGTTCGAGCGCATCGTCTGGCGCAACAAGGCGGTCCCGGACCACGGTTTCCCGCCGGTGCCGGATGACATCTGGATCGACTCCATGCATCTCGCCGCGGCGGCGAACCTGCCGCGCAGCCTGGACGGCGCGGCCAAGGCCGTCGGCGCCGCGGCACAGAAGGACGCCGAGGGCCACCGGTTGATGCTGCGGGTGACCAACGGCAAGCGCACGCCCTGGCCGCCCAAGCGCGAGGATCTGGCACGCCTCGCGACGTACTGCATCCAGGACGTGCGGACCGAGGAGGAAACCGCGCTGCGCATGCCGGCGTGGCCGAGCATGCACCCGTGGCGCGACATGCCGGCGATCGACCGCCGGATCAACGACCGCGGCATCCTGGTGGACGTGCCGCTGGTGCAAGGATTGGTCCGCGCGGCGAAACTGGAGACGGCACGGCTCGATGTCGAGATCGCACGGTTGACCGACCATGCGGTGCCGGCGACCACCAATGTCGGCAAACTGAAGGAGTGGCTGGTCGCCAGCGGCGTGCAGCTACCGCGCGTCGAGGAACCGGACCCGGACAGCGAGGACGATGATCCGGGCGAGGACGACGAGGGCACCACCGAGAAGGAGCCACGCTGGCGTCTGCGCAAGTCGGACGTGGCCGACATCCTCGCCCGCACCGACGTGCCGGACAAGTGCCGCCTCGCGCTGGAGATGCGCCAGGAGGCGGCCAAGGCATCGGCCCGCAAACTGACCGCGATGCTGAACGCCTGCGGTGCTGACGGGCGCCTGCGCGGCCTGCTGGTGTTGATGGGCGCGCAGGCGACCGGCCGATTCTCATCACGGGCGGTCCAGATGCACAACCTGGTTCGCGACTGCATCGCCAATCCCGATGAGGTCGCCGATCAGAACGGACTCGACGCGAAGAAGGACAAGGACCGCGTCGCCGCGCTCTCGGCGCTCTGCCTGCAGACGGCGATCGAACTCGGACGCCGCGGTGACCCGGACGCGATCCGCGCCGTGTTCGGCATGGCGCGCAAGGATCTGCAGGGGCGCGAGCGGCAGGAGGGCGTGCTGCCGTTCGTCTCGCGCATGTTGCGCCGGGTGATCGCGGCGCCGGCCGGGCGGTTGCTGCTGAACGGCGACTTCGCCAACATCGAGGCGCGCATCCCGATGTGGCTGTCGGGCCAGCAGGACAAGGTCGATGCGTTCGCCCACGGTGAGGACGTGTATCGGTTGCAGGCGGCGCCGGTATACGGCAAGCGGCCGGAGCAACTGACCAAGCAGGAGCGGCAGGTCGGCAAGGTCCAGGTGCTGTTTCTGGGCTTCGCCGGCGGCGTGAACGCCTTCATTCCAGCGGCCATGAACTACGGCCTGACCATCTCCCGCGTGCAGGGCGAACCGCTGGTGCGGAAATTCCGGGAGGACAACGCGCACCTCGTCGCGTTCTGGGACAACGCCCTGCAGGCGGCGGTCAACGCCGTGACCTATCCCGGCCGTGCCTTCGCCGTGCCGCCGCTCGGTAATATCGTGTTCTGCATGCAGGGCGGCGCGCTCTGCGCCCGGTTACCGTCGGGGCGCCTGCTCCGCTACTGGGCGCCGCGGTTGCAGCAAGGGTTCTGGCCGGACGGCAAACCGAAACCGACCCCCGACCTGACCGTGCTGGTGATGCGCGGCAAGAACGCGCTGCGCCGCACGCTCTGGCGCGGTCTGCTGGTGGAGAACTTGACCCAGGCAATCGCCGCCGACCTGCTGGTGAACGCGCTGGCGAACATGGACGCGGCCGGCACCGAGACGGTGCTCCACGTCCACGACAGTGTCGCGGCGGAGGAAGACGAAGACCGGGCCGAGGCGCTGTTGCCGACCTTCAAGCAGGCGATGCTGGCCGCGCCGGGCTGGGCGCGCGGCCTGCCGTTGGCGGTGGACGCCGACATCTCCGCGAGATTTGGGTGAGCCTATTTCCGCACGAACGCCCGACTGGACGGCGCGGCGGTGATCTGTCCGGGCGCGAACACTTCGTCCACCGCCGCCTTCGCGCCCGGCAACTCGCCGTAGTCGTCAAACCACATCACCCCGCCGGGCACCAGCAGCGGCCACAGATGCTCGACGCAGGCGCGCACGCTGCGGTACTGGTCGCAATCGACGTGCACGAAGGCGAGCGGCCCGAGATCGGGCGGCAGTGTGTCCGGGAACACACCGACGCGGAACACCGCGTCCGGCAGCGCCGCGCGCACGGCCGTCTCGGGCGCAGCGAAGGCGCCGACGCCGTGCGGATCGATCGGGTCGGCGACCGGCAGGCCGGCGAAGGTGTCGAACAGGTGCAGCGCGCGGCCCTGCCGGTGACAGATCTGCATCAACCGCCAGGCCGTGCCGCCTTGGTAGACGCCAACCTCGGCGAAGGCGCCGGGCGGCGCGGTCTCGGCGCAGGCGACCAGCGCCTCGATGACCTCGGCGGGCACGATCGACGGCAGCATGACGGAACTCCAGGAGGAACAGCGTGAAGATACTGCTGAAGCGCACCGGCGCGTTGGGCGACGTGGTGCTGGCGACGCCGATCCTGCGGCGCCTGCGGCGTGAATATCCGGACGCGCACCTCACGGTGCATACCGCCTGCCCGGAGGTATTCGCCGACAACCCCCATGTCAACGCGGTGAACGCCGCGGGGCCTTTCGACCGGGTGATCGACCTCGACCTGGCCTACGAGAAGCGGCCGGACCTGCATGTCGTGGACGCCTACTGGCTGGAGGCGTTCGGCGACACCGGCGACCCGGCCGACATGCAGCAGGTGTTGCCGTCTGCTCCGGCGGGCGCCCCGGTTCTCGCCGGCCCGTATGTGGTCCTGCACGCGCCGATGCTGGGCTGGCGCAGCCGGGTGCTGCCGATGCCGTTCTGGGACGCGGTGGCGGCCGGTCTGCGGGCGCGGGGCCTGGCACCGGTGTTCGTCGGTCGCCGTCCGGACTACGCCGCGGGGCGATCTGGCGGCCTGGACCTCCGGGACCGGTTGACGCTCGGCGCGCTGCGGGCGGTGATCGACCGCGCCACCGCTTTCGTCGGCATGGATTCCGGGCTGCTGCACGTCGCCGGGGCGACGATGACGCCGATCGTCGGCGTGTTTACCTGCGCGCTGCCGGAGCGGCGTCTGCCGTGGCGGACGGGTGTGCTTGGCTATCGCTGCGCGTCGGTGCAACCGGACCTGCCATGCCTTGGCTGCCTGCACGAAATCCCGCCGCCGGTGACGACCATGACCTGCCGCCGTGGCGACACCGCCTGCACCGGATCGGCCGCGCCGGCGGCGCAGCGGGCGGTCGAGGCGGTGCAGGCGCTGTGCGTGGCCTGAACAGCACGACGCCTCCGGTCTGGCGGCCGGAGGCGTCGTTCGTCTGGTCCGCCGGTGTGGTCAGCAGGCGGTCACTTGCCCTTTTTGCCGCCCTTGGCGGTCGGCTTCGGGGCGGGCTCGGCGGAGGTGGGCTTCTTGGCCATGACGGTCTCCTGACTGGTCGCGCGGGAAGTGCGCAGGCGCACTCTGCCAGATTGTGTCCGATCCGCAAGTGGAATTTGACGGCGACGTGATAAAAAGATTAGAATGTTCCGGTGACGCGCGAAGGAGAATCCCGATGCGGCCCGACCTGATCACCCGCCTGGAGCGATACCTGTCCGCGCTCGGGGACAACCCCGGCCGCACGCTGCACGAGATGCACCCGGACGTGCTGATCCGGGAGGCGCTGGAGGCGCTGCGGGCTGAGCAGTGGCGACCGATCGATATGGCGCCGACGGACGGGACGCCGTTGCTGCTGTGGTGCAATGACTGGGTCATCGGTCACCATGCCGTCTCGTATCCGCCGTATGCGTTCGAGGGGTGGACGACGGGATGGGAAACAGCGGGTGGCTATGACGTGGGGTATGCCCGCATCACACCCACCCACTGGCGCCCGCTCCCGGAACCACCCGCGCAGGACACCCCCGATGCCTGACACATCAACGCCTTGCGCGCAGGGTGACGGCTGCGCGGCGCAACGGTCAGGCGGGGCGGATAATGCCCGCGTCGGAGAACAGAACGGCCGGTCGCGCCTGACAGCGCGCGCGGTGCGGCGCATCCGCCAGGCGGTCAGGGACGGGGCCGAGCAGAAGGACCTCGCAGAAGCCTATGGGGTCCACCATTCGGCGATCTGGCAGGCCGTGCATCGCCGGACGTGGAAGCATGTGGCGTGACCACCGGCCACGCCGGCAAACGACCGTTTCGATGGACTTTCTCCAACTGTAAATGAAGGGAAATAGGAATGAATTTCGGACAGGCTCTTGAGGCGCTGAAAACCGGCGAGTGGATCGCTCGTGCCGGCTGGAACGGCAAAGGGATGCATCTTTACCTGGAGGACTCCCTGACGATCGACCTTCCGCGCCTGGACGCGCGCGGCAGGCCGACGCAT